>PPYE01320287.1_pt1 | contig 29168 bp, 15 predicted proteins | sample 1559881 | NCBI WGS metagenome assembly PPYE01 (sample SAMN08240022, study PRJNA423297) | Human gut metagenome, whole genome shotgun sequencing project. | reverse complement strand
CAAGAAAATGAAAAGAGAAGTTAGTATCGAAAAAAGATACCAACTTCTCTCATAATTAGCCTTAACTTAATGCCATTGGTTTTTACCCTCATCCCCTTTTTTTTATTCTTGATCTTTACAGTTGATTTTTTACCAACCTTCATGGTTACACTAGTTTTATTGAGCTTAATTTTTGCTTTTGCAGCATGAACCGTAACTGTCTGTGTGGGAAACGTTGATGCTGCAACTACCAAACTAAAGCCTACAACCAATGCCATTGTCCTTTTCATTACTTTTTTCATTTTTGTACCATTCCTTTCTTTTTTAGCTTTTAACCAAAATCCCCTCTAACTATAGATTTTACTAAAGAAGTGGCATTTATCTTCTTATTTTTTTACTTACCGTCTTATTATTGTAAAATACTCCTGCATACAGATACGCTCTAACTATATTTCCCCGCTTACAAACACGTACAGCCATGACAATTTATAATGAAATTTTCCAGTTATTTTTTTAGATAATACCGTATGCTTGTGAGGAAGTTAGTACTTTTACAAAAGAAGGATTGGTGTTTGAACATATGGAACAAATTACAAAAGATTGCAGCAGATTTTGTCTGTGGCTGGCATTGATTTTCTGTATTATTTTGTTGATCCTACCTGACTCCAACCTGTGACGCCCTCATGTACAGACGGAAACATTTCAGATGTCGAAGGAATCTCCGTCTTTGATCAACGCAAAGAATCCCTATTTTCAACGGTATCTTAACATTATTGAGTGACAATTTTTTTGTTATTTCTATCAGTTATTATCATATTTTCGCATTATACAAACACCGATTTCGACGATCTTTGTCAATACTTTATGCATCAATGTTATAACCCGGCAATGGGCCTTCGATGGATTTATGACTAGAATGCCTCCTTGCCAACTTCAACGTCATCGAACGAACCGTCTAAGACAATGCCATCCTTTTTGATCGCACCACGAAATGCCTGTGTGCCAATCTTTTTGACAGTTCCACCACAAACAAATTTCTCTAATTTATGACACTTATAGAAAGCTTGTGCATCGATCGTGTCAATGTTTCCTTTGACTTCAAATTTCTTACAATGCCAGTTATGCATAAACACGCCGCTTCCAATGGTTGTAAGATTACCAAGTGCCGTTACTTTCTTTAATTTGGTATTTCTAAAAGCATTGCGTGTAATGACTTTCACATTTTTATCCAATGTCAGTGTAGATTTTTTATAATCTTTGCTCACACCATACACCGTCTTGCCATCTCCGCTGTAAATCACATTGTCACGGACTTTATAATTTTTATTTCCCGCAGGAATTCGAATATCAAAGCAATCCGTTGACTTGTTATCCGGCAGCAAAAATCCATTTTCATCACAGTAGTTGACAGGATTGATCTGTCCCGCAAATCCGGTTCCAAGCGTAATCTTTTTTAAGCAAAGACATTTATAAAAAGTGCTGTAACCGGCATATTTTAAGGAATCCGGCAATTGAATCTCTTTTAGATTCGTACCGGCAAACGTACCTAACAGAGCAATTTCTTTCAAATACTTTGCAGATCCATCCGGCTCGCTCACGAGATCTTTTTCATCATTTATGACATCTTCGTCCCCTTCATCAGAGACTTCTCCTGCATCAGCCGGCGCACCAACATCATAATAAGATAGCTTTGCTTTGACTCCGTCAAAGTCACTTAATTTTTTCACGTTCACAGCCTGCGCTAAATTAATGTCACTAAGCTTACTGTCACCATAAAACGCTCCGGCACCGATATCTGTAATTCCTGTTGGCAATACGACTTTCTTTAAGAATGGATTGCGCGAAAATGCGAGTGCTTCCACTTTGGTTACAGACTTCGGTATACGATATGACTGTTCTGTCTTTTCAACCGGATAATAGACAAGTGTTTTTTTATCCTTGGTAAAAAGTACATTATTTTCTGTCATATAATATGGATTCTTACTGTCTACCGTTATCGTTAAATTTTCATTGAACGTATCTGACGTATCCGTGGCACCAAGTCCCCAAAATGCGCCACCTTCAATATATCGTACATTGCGTGGCAGATGAATCGTGCGGATATAAGCTGCATCTGTCGTTGGCGCAAATGTATTTGCATTAATTCTTTCTAGAGAGTCCGGTAAAGAAAGCTTAATTTCCTCAGCATCTTCGTCCTTGGAAACATTTCCAAATAAATTACTCACCGCTAATGCAGTAATTCCTTCTTCAATCTTAATCTCTTTTACCGAACAGGTTATTCTTTCCTTGACTTCATATGGTTCTGCAAGTCCCTCGATCTTTTGCTTGGAAGTGTCTGAATCCACAGCGCGATCCACAGCACCGGAACCACTAATTGTCAATACTTTCGTACCTGTATTGTACGACCATTCTGCATTGTCCCCACATTTGCCCGAAATCGTCCGTGGCTCGTCATCGACGGAAGCATAATACTGGAACGGTGTACTGGTCGGCGTTGCCTGTGCTTCCTTTGCCTGTTTCGTTGATGTCGTGTCAGTAGATTTTTGTGCGCAGCCGGAAAGCCCTACGATCATTGGTACGGCCAACAAACATACTGCTGCCTTTCTCGTTAATTTTGCCCCTGTTTTTTTCACACTAACCCCCATTCCGCAGACGCTTCGCGTCGAAGGATTGCGAGCAAAATGTCAAATTTTGCTCTGCGATCAAGGCTACTTTGTGACGCCTGCGGCACAAATAGCCCGTGCGAAAAATACTGCATTAGCGGTATTTTTCACACTAACCCCCTCCTTCGTATAAATATCTTACGCTGTTATTTTTACTCTTATCCGTAAAAACAACCTTGTTCTTAACTGTATAAATCCGTTCCTTAAATTACTTGAAATCAGCATACCCTATACACAAAATTTTGTCAATAAAACCACAAAAAATCACGCTGCACAACTGCGATTTCCTATAAGGATTAGGGTGTCAATAAGAAAAAAAGGACTGTCTATCCACGAAATAACATTGCGAATAGAACAGTCCTTTTATACTTTTTGATTCTTTCAAAAGCCACATATTTGTGCGTACTTTCGTGCTTCATCGTAAGCACAGATCATACATACTATTTACTGTTTCAAACTTCCCATACCTCATTATCTCACACAACCACATATTACTAATACCTTGCTTCCGGGACTTCGAGTTTCCGAAAGGCATGTAAATCAATCATCAGAGACAACAAAATCTAGAAATCACTGTGAAAACTAATTGCGGCAAAGCAATTGCTATAGTTTCTTGATGGCAGGACTCACTATATAGTGACTGCAAAATATAATTAGACCATCAACATAATAAGCAATATGTGATTCGGGCAATAACTTCCGGTATGGGAAGTTTTAGTTACTGTATATACAATGTGTCATCCTTAACATCCAGCACGATCTCCTCGCCCATATGCACATCGCCACGAAGAATCTTTTTGGCTAACAGTGTCTCTACATTCTTCTGCAAGTACCGTTTCAACGGACGTGCACCGAAGGATGGATCATATGCCTGCTCTGTAACAAACGCTTTGGCAGCATCTGTCAAAGATACATGCAATTCTTTTTCTGCTAAACGTTCATTCAGCTCTGCAAGCAAGATATCAATAATACCGGTAATATCCTGCGGACGAAGCGGCTTAAAGAGGATCGTTTCATCCAAACGATTCAAAAATTCCGGACGGAAAGAAGCGTGCAGTTGATCCAGTACCGCTTTACGTGCTTCTTCGCTGATCTCTCCATTTTCATCAATGCCTTCCAACAAATATGAGGAACCAATGTTAGAAGTTAATATCAATATTGTATTTTTGAAATCAACGGTACGACCCTGCGAATCGGTAATCCGACCATCGTCCAACACTTGCAATAATACATTAAACACATCCGGATGTGCTTTTTCAATCTCATCAAACAGTACTACAGAATACGGTTTACGGCGTACTGCTTCGGTGAGCTGTCCACCTTCTTCATATCCAACATATCCCGGAGGCGCTCCGATCAGACGAGCCACGGAATGTTTCTCCATATATTCACTCATGTCGATACGAACCATATTCGTCTCGTCGTCAAACAAATATGCCGCCAAGCTCTTAGCAAGTTCCGTTTTACCAACACCTGTCGGTCCTAAGAACAAGAAAGAACCAATTGGTTTCGTAGGATCTTTGATACCTGCCTTAGAACGTAAGATTGCTTCTGCAACCAAACGGACGCCCTCTTCCTGTCCAATGACACGTTTGTGCAATTCATCCTCCAAATGCAGTGTTTTTTCTCGTTCGCCTTCCGTAAGTTTGGCGATCGGAATTCCTGTCCATCGAGAAATAATTTTGGCAATCTCTTCCTCGGTAACACATTCCTGCACCAAAGTACGATCTTCTGCTTTTGCCTTTTCTTCTGCTGCCTCAAGCTGTCGCTCTAACTCCGGCAATTGTCCATACTGGATCTCTGCAGCACGGTTCAGATCATAGTTGCGCTTTGCCGTTTCAATCTCTGTACGAAGCGCATCTCTCTGCTCTTTCAACTTATTTACCGTATCGACAGATGCCTTTTCGCTATCCCACTTTGCTTTCTTGGCATTGAAATCATCACGAAGTTCTGCCATTTCTTTTTGCAGTTCTTCCAAACGTTCCACAGACAAATGATCGGTCTCTTTCTTAAGTGCTGCCTCCTCAATTTCCATCTGCATAATACGTCTGCGCTCTTCATCAAGTTCTGCCGGCATACTATTTAACTCTGTCTTGATCATGGCACAGGCCTCATCAATCAAGTCGATCGCCTTATCAGGCAGGAAACGATCCGAAATATATCGGTTGGACAACGTTGCGGCTGCCACCAGCGAAGAATCCGTAATCTTGACACCATGGAATACTTCATAGCGTTCTTTCAGACCACGCAGTATTGAAATTGTATCTTCCACTGTTGGTTCATTGACCATAACCGGCTGGAAACGACGTTCCAATGCCGGATCTTTTTCAATATACATACGATACTCATCCAATGTCGTAGCACCAATACAATGTAATTCACCTCTGGCAAGCATTGGTTTGAGCATATTGCCTGCATCCATAGCGCCATCGGTCTTGCCGGCACCGACAATCGTATGCAGCTCATCAATAAACAGAATGATCTGTCCTTCACTCTTCTTCACTTCTTCAAGAACCGCTTTCAAACGCTCCTCAAATTCGCCACGGTATTTCGCACCCGCTACCAAGGCACCCATATCCAACGCAAAGATCTTCTTGTCTTTGAGTCCTTCCGGCACATCTCCGCGAACAATACGCTGTGCCAAGCCCTCAACAGCGGCAGTCTTACCAACACCGGGTTCACCGATCAAGACCGGATTATTTTTCGTCTTACGTGAAAGAATACGCACAACATTACGAATTTCCGCATCTCGTCCGATCACCGGGTCCAGCTTGCCATCTTTGGCACGTTCTACCAGATCTGTACCATATTTTTCCAACGTATCATACGTTGCTTCCGGATTGTCACTGGTAACCCTCTGATTACCACGCACCTCAGAAAGCACCTGCAAAAATCGCTCTCGATCGATCTGACACTGCTTAAACAACTGCTTGATCTCTTTGCTCGGATGCGCTAATACACTCAAAAACAGATGCTCTACGGAAACATATTCATCTCCCATCCGTTTTGCTTCATCTTCCGCATAAATCAATGCTTCATTTAAATATTTGTCAATCCGAAGATCGCCGCCGACAACCTTTGGACGTTTTTGTAAAAGTCCTTCTATCTGCGCCTGAAATGCTTCCGGTGCAATTCCCATTTTCTCGATCAGTTTGCGGATCAAGCTATCATCTACTGTCATCATAGCGGATAGCATATGCTCCTGACCGATTTCCTGGTGACCATGATCCATGGCGATTTTCTCACAGCCTTGTACTACTTCCTGTGATTTTTGTGTAAATTTACTGATATTCATACAATCACCAATCCTTTCTGTCTCAAACAAATCCATATGCCTACATAGCCTGCTAATACTGAACTATGTAGTACACTATCTGACTATTTTGGTCCCTCTGATGATTGTTATATCACTTTTATTAGCACTCGTCAAGGGTGAGTGCTAATTTTTTATCATTTTCTTTTTGACATGTCCTGCAAGCATACAAAATACATAGATCACAACCGCTATCAGCACGATCTTACCAATTGGCCATACATAAAGTACACCACCGGATCTTGATGCCAGACCACCATCCTGTGCCATGATCTGCGTGATGGCATAATGACTTACCATGTAACCACAGGCGATACCCGCCAAAATGCCTGCCAGACAACTGATCCCATTTTCCAAAAATATCATACGCTGCAACTGTCCTCTGGTCATCCCTGCCACACGGAACAGATAGATTTCCTGCCTGCGTGTCGATAAGTTTGCCATCGTAACATTATAGATCTGCATTAAGCAGATCAACAGCAAAAATCCTCCCACTGCCAAGCCGCATGTCCGCACGAGATCAAGTGTATTTTGTATCTCTCCATATATATCGGAATAAGTAATGTCATCATATCCGGTTTCATACAGTGTCGCCCAATGATAATTTGCATCTGTATATTTTTGATTGCATTTTTTGACATATGCATTGATCTCATCCGTCGGAAAGCGCAGATGTCTGTTTACACCTACACCGAGGCTAAGCCTTCCATAGCTTCTCCCATCTAATTCCGTCATATTCTCATAAGAGGCACTCGGAATAAAGTATTGAAACAATGATTGGTCTGCCATCATAATGCCGACATGACTTGGTACGTAGCTTGTCATCCAAGATGAGTTATATGTATCTTCCTTTATGATTGCCTGTATCTTAAAATGCTCTACGCTGCCCGCATCGATTTTGCATTGTTCCATAAGACTTCGCAGAGAAAAATAACTGTAATACGTTTGAGACCATAACTGCGTCTTCTGATACTTCGAAATGTCGTATCCCTTTTTTCGGACAAGAGCAGTAACCTTATCCCAGTATTTTTTTATGATCTTAGGATCTACTTTTTCATCCGGTTCTTGCTGCTTTTTGTCCATCGCCTGCTTGACTGCTCTGATATCTTTGGTCACCTGTGCGTCTGCTTCTCTACTGATCACCTCTATGCTGTCGCCAACCTTATAGTCTGTCAATCGTTTGTCTGTTGCCGTCGCATCACCATTACTCGTATTTATATTGTATTCGTAATCACACAATACTACTCCATGCTCGCGAACCAGCTTATCGTAAGCAATACTTCCCGCAACTAATTGTCTTTTCAAATGATCCAAATGCTTTTTATCATATCCGGCTACCGACAAAAAGGTTCTGCTCGTATCCAAATCTTTGTAGTGTGCCATAACATTGAGATTACTCAACGCAAAATCACTCTGTAAATATACCCCTGCATTTTTCACACTTTTTAACTTCCGTAACTCTTCGCTCCGATCTTTCAGCTCCGATAATGTGCTCGTTCCTTCCGAAACCAGTGCTTCCGAATATTCCTGATGCGACCCCTGCAAGCTGTTTTCAAACGTCGCATAGGTACTGTCAATACTTGTAAATACAATAGCAAACAGCATCATACTCACAGTCACTCCAACAAAAAGATAAAACTGCCCTCCCGGGCTTCTAGACATACTGCGCATGGCATATTCCCATTCTGCACCAAAAATACGTCCCATAAAGCGACTGCACCAATGGTTTTTGTGCTTCACTTGGCGTGTTTTTGATGTATTTGTTATGCCATAGCTGCCCCCTTGCAATACACGAGTCACCGACTGTTTGGAGGCCTGTCTTGCCGGCTCCAGCAATGCTAACATTGTCACTCCGATACATAATAAACCACTGAGAAGTACAGCGCTCAGCCGAAAATGGATCACTAATGGGACATTAAGATCCATCTGCGCGTTGAGCATTCCCTCTCCCAGTTTCAAAATACCGAAGCCAACACCTGTCCCAAAAACGGTACTGATGAGTGTCAACAAAATCCCCTCAACACTGAGCATACAATATAGCTGTCCACTGCTCATCCCGGCGCAGCGAAAGGCTCCATACTCCTTCATTCGTTCAAAAACAGGAAGCATCATGGTATTGCGGATCACAAGCATGGCAAATAGCGCAAATACAGCTCCCACCATCGCAAAAATTGCTTTTTCGGCTGCCACCGTCAGAGAATCATCAGCGCTGCCCTGACCTAAATGCACTTGTATATCAGGATCGACCTGTACCTGATAGCCCAACTTTTTTTCAATGATTTTCGCTGACTGATTGAGATTCGAATTATCTTTTACTTTCACATACAGCTCATATTGTTCGTCCGCCGGTACGCTGTTGTCCGAAGACACATTTTCCTCTGTATCATTTGCTGCATCGCTGTCATCGGCGGCTACATCTTCCTCTGTATCATTTGCTGCATCGCCGCTTTCATCGACAGCATCTTCCTCTGACACTGCCTCGGTGCTCGGCAATTTATATAAATACGTCCGCTCTACTTCAGGAAGTGCCGCAGCCTTTTTCTCCATTTCCTGAAACTTTTGCAGCGTCCACATATCCTTGTCCGTAATCGAATCCTGTCCCACTGCAAATTCATTAATAGTAAGTTCGCAGCCTTTTCGCTCTTTCATCGCCGCATAATATGGATAATCCAGCAGCTCCATCCCCAAAGTAATGCTGCAAAAACATAAGACCACCGCGATCATGATCGCGATCAACGAATACAATGTCTGAAGCGGATGTTTCAAGCGATAGCGGATCGCCAACATTGCATAATATCTGAACTTATTCATCGCTCTCACCCTGTCCTTTCACATCGGAGGACAAGGCATGTTTGACTTTGACGTCCGATAAGATCACGCCATCCGACAAGGTGATGACACGATCCGCCATTGCCGCAATCGTCGGATCATGTGTTACAACAAGCAGTGTTAAGGAAAATTCACGGATCGCCTGTTTCAATAAACTCATCACTTCCAAACCATTCTGATGATCCAAATTGCCGGTCGGTTCATCCGCAAACAAAAGGCTGGGATGTGCAGCAAGCGCACGCCCGATCGCCACGCGCTGTTTTTGTCCACCGGACAGTTCCTGCGGCAAATGTTTCTCACGACCTTCTAATCCAAGAACATGTATTAATCGCTGCAAATACTCCTCATCCATACGTCTGCCATCCAACCGTACCGGCATTTGTATATTTTCCGCTACATTGAGGATTGGCACAAGGTTATATTCCTGAAATACAAAGCCAATCTGTCTACGTCGAAATACCGCTTTCTGTTTCTCTTTTAGCTTTAAGATATCTTCTCCCTCAAAAAACACCTCTCCCTCCTGCGGCTCGTCCATCGTACCAAGCAAATGCAGCAAAGTAGATTTGCCAGAGCCACTGGCTCCGGTCACCGCGATAAACTCTCCCTTATCCACGGCAAAACTCACGTGGTCCAATGCTACCAATGCATTCTCTTTTTTTCCATAGATCCTGGTTAGATTTTTTACTTCCAAAAATGCCATTTTTCCGCTCCCTTTCTCCCTTTCCGCTCCCAGACAACTCCTTTCGCAGTCCCCCAATGCAGTTTCATTATAGCAATCTGACCTTACATTTCCGTGAATTTCCATCTTACAATTTTGTAAGATTCGCAGGATAAGCAACCCAAACTTCCCATACCTCAAATCCCCCACAACCACATATTGCTTATTATGTCAATGACTATATAGCATTTTGCAGCCACCAAAAAATGACTTCTGCGATCAGTGAAGCAAAAATACAATTTCAAAGCTTGTATAACTTGGCTTGTTCGTACTGCTCTCTACCACGAGGGAGCCTCCCTGTTTCTCGATGATCTCTTTGGCAAGTGCCAGTCCGATGCCGACTCCTTCTGTCGATGCATCAGACGGATGTACACGGTAAAAGCGATTAAAAATCTTTGGTAATTCTTCTGCAGCGATCCCTGCACCATGATCCGTAATCTTTACGATAACTGCCATCTCCGAAGCAGACCAGGTTACTTCAATTTTTCCGTGTGATTCACTATACTCTCCGGCATTTTTCAAAAGATTATCAAGCGCTTCTAACGTCCATTCACGGTCACAACAAATAGACACCTCCGGATCTCCGGACAACACAACATTTAAATCTTTATCTATATAATTTGCGCAGACAGACTGCACACATTCCTGCAACAGAATGTTCAGATTCACCGGTTGTTTTTGCAGCGTTAACATACCGGATTCGAGTCTTGTCAATTTAAGCAATCCAATGACCAGACGGTGTATCCGGATCGATTGCTTTTGTGCTTGATGCACCATATCAATAACAGCCGTGTCATCAGACTGTTGTGTAAACTTTTGCTCAAAAATATCCAAAAAAACCTGCAACGATGCAAGCGGTGTTTTGATCTGATGTGATATATCTGTCATCATTTTTTTGAGATATTGCTGTTCCTTTCGGCTCGATATTTCTCTCTGTCCCAAAATGCGTACACTCTCTAGTATGTGATGCTCTAATCGTCCGACCGCACCTTCCTGTTTACTAGATGATAATTTTTCATTCCAAACTTCTATAGACGTCTTTGCGCGATCCGGTTTAACACTATCTTCTAATATTTCCGCAAACACATCGCTTGCCTTATCAATTTTATGGCATATGTTTCCCACATACCAAATACTGTACCCCCAAAGTACAAGTATACAGACAAATGCCATGATATATTTCATATGCGTCATTGCCATATCCCAACCAAGCATTGGCAATACCAAATATATCCCATAACACAAAAGCGCAGTCAGCAGACATAATACGAGTGATATACAAACATATTGTTTTACTATTTTTTCCTGCATAAACTTATTCCTCTCCCATTCTATAGCCCACACCACGAATCGTCGCAATACATGATTTTTCCTGATCCAGATCAATTTTCTGACGCAGCCTGCGCATATAAACGGACAACGTGTTGTCATCTACAAAGGCCTCGTCCACAGACCATAACTGCTCCATCAATTGTTCACGGGTCAATATTTGGCCTCGATGATTGTAAAGTGTCTGAAACAGACGATATTCACTAGGCGTTAATGTGATCGGAACACCTTCCCGGTATACCTGCATATTTTTTTCATCTAAATAAAAGATTGATTTCTTTTTGCTGTCCATATTTTCGGATAGCTTGTGCATCTTCTTGCTGTCTACACTGTCGGACAAATAATATGTTATCTTGTCATCCGCAGTTTCGGTCAGATTCGATATGTTTTTCTGATATTTTCTGGTATTTGCATATATCCGCGCGATCAATTCCTTCGTGCGAAATGGTTTGGTAATATAGTCATCTGCATACTGTAAGCCATGCACAACATTCCCCTCATCCTCTAATGCCGTCAAAAAGATGACCGGAATATCCGGCTGTTCTCCTTTTAACCATTCACACAACGAAAACCCGTCTCCATCCGGAAGCATGACATCCAACAGAACAAGATTGATCTTTTGATCTGTCCCATATACTTTCCTCGTCTGTGCACAATCTGTCGTATGTATAACCTGCATCCCCTCGCTCTCTAAAGCATATGTTGTTCCCATTGCCAATGCAGTATCATCCTCTACCAATAGAATTATCACAATATGTCCCCTTTCCGCATTGATCTCTCAATCATTGCTAAAACATATCATAACATATTGTCCTATTTTGTTTCAATGAATGTTGTTCTCTACAAGCACTCCCTTTCCCCATAACATGCAAAAACCGACATATATGTAGGAATTATTCAGAAATGCATTATACATTTTCATTATCCTACTACATATGTCGGTTTCTTAATCTAAAAGGTTATTTTGAAAGCATAATCTACGAAGTCTCCGCAATTACATACGAAAACTTTCTCTTGTTACCGATAACTTCTAAGCAAAAAGTTTACCAATCCGTTTTGCCATACTTTTTCTTCATGTGTACCGTTCGGATACATATACCAAATATGATCCACCTTGTTCTCTTCCAATGTTTTATGATAGTTATAAGGATTATCTCCTATTGTTGTGTCTGCTGTCCCGCTACAAAGGAGTACGGTTTCCGGTACATTTTTCCAACCATTCGTATTTAATAAACTTTGATCCAATGTCGGTGCCGCTGAAAAAGATCCAATATAATTAAAATGATCTTTAATGGCAAATCCTAAATGTAATGCCTCCATGCCTCCCATAGACAGACCACATACTCCGGTATCTTTTCTGTCGGCTGACACGGCAAAATTTTCAAGGATATATGGCTCTAGATCCTGTAAAAATTCCTGTTCAAACATGGTGAATGCGCCAATATTCTCTGGTCCCAGCGTATTTGACGACACGCCATCTTTTGGAACAACACTTGGTATAACAGCTACAAATGGTGCAACCTCACCTCTGCAAATCATATTGCTTAATATATTTTTTAAGGACATGCCAACCCACTGTCCTCTCTCACAGCCAATTCCGTGAATCATGTATAATACCGGATATTTTTTGCTGCTATCATACTGTGGTGGCAAATACACATATGCTTCGCGTTCTGCTCCAACAACTTTGGATGGATACGTAATGCTTTCAATCGTTCCAAACACCGTTCCTTTCTGTTTCTTTGTATAGTCTTTCATATTTAATGCAAAATATTTATTATAATCTTCTTCTGATCCGCTGACCTTCCCGGTCTGCCACCCCTCATCCGGAACAGGTGTCGGCTTCACTGTCGGTAATGGTATCGGTGTTGGCGTTGGATTAACCGTTGCTGTTGGTACAATCGTCGGCTTTTGAGACACTACCGGTACTTTTGATGCAATTGGACGCATTGTATAAGTCGGTTTCTTAGTACTCTTTATTTTTGCTCTCTTTTTTTTAGGCTTAACCGTTACTCTGCAAGTATATTTTTTCTTTCCGATACGTGCAACAATCTTTGCTGATCCCTTTTTCTTCGCTGTAACAATCCCTTTTTTATTAACAATAGCAACTTTTTTATTTTTACTGATCCATTTCACTTTCTTTTTTGTATTTTTTACTTTTAGTGCTCGTTTTTGACCAATCGCGAGTGTCATTTTCTTATGATTGATCGTTATTTTTTTCGCTTTTGCAGCCACATGCCCAGAGGCTCCGGCAAGCAATAATGTGACGGTTATAGCAATTGCTGTCACTTGTAAACTTCTTTTATTATTTTTCAGCATTTTCATTCCCTCCTTTAATCGTAATTGACTTATTGCTCTTCCTATGTTACCATTTTCGCAACTGGTATTCCATGATTTATAGCGACGCAAGCATATATAATAGCGACTTTTAAGGAGTAGTTTATGAAACAAACATATTTTATAACCAATTTACAATCTCTTCCACACGTCACATTGTCCGGATCAGTTTCTGTTCCTGCTCCTAACAAGCATTTTCGCCGCACCCCATCTGACTGGATTCTATATTTCATCACAAATGGCAGTATGCTTTTGCAGGAAGAAGATACTATTTACCACTTAAGTGCCGGACAGACCCTGCTATTATGTCCTGATAAATGCCACTTTGGTGTCCAAAGTAATTCTCCGGTAAGTTATTACTATATTCATTTTCAATGGAACCCACAAAAAGAACTGTTGCTGTCCGAAGAAGAAGTTTATCACCAATTTCTTTCAATGCATAGTGAACTTAATGCTTCCCCATTACAGTACAAACCATGCGAACAAATACTTATTCCAAAGAATGCAACACTTTCAGGAGCTTCTTATTATGAAATCCTTAATGAAATTATATCTGCCACAAACAATGCAGTACCGGGTAGCCCTTATCATCAAAGCATGATAAATTGCAATTTTGCAATGCTGCTGTTAAAAATATGTCGTGCACATATTAATGCGTTATTTCCACCAAATAACATTGGCACATTTTCCGCGCTCCCATTACTTTCTTATCTGAAAAGTAATTACAAAACAAAAATCACAAGTGTCCTTTTAGAAAAACAATTTCATCATAATTTTGATTACATGAACCGTAAATTTAAGGAAGTAACTGGTGAGACTATTTTTGCTTTCCTTGAAAAATACCGCATTGAGCAGGCCAAAATCTTACTATCCAGCAAACAGTTTACTGTAACGCAGATTGCTGATCAATTGGGTTTTTGTAATGGTTTTTATTTTAGTAAAGTTTTCAAAAAAAACGAGGGTATATCACCACGCGAATATCAAGCCAACCTAAATAATCCTCAATAAAAAAGCAAAGCCAGCGCTTTGCTTTGCAAGAATTGCTAAAGCAATTCTTGGCGATGTCACGCTACATAACAGCAATTTCCTATCAAATAAAAAAGCAAAGCCAGCGCTTTGCTTTGGCTTCCCCCTACGTTACGAGCATTTTCCTATCAATTAAAAAGAGGCTCCGATACATCTTTTTCTGCTTTCCTTAATATTGAAAACAGTTGCAAGAGTTCTCGGAGCCTCTAATGTAAGGGCTTCCTTTATCTGTAACAATTATATCATAATAATTGCGCACGATTTCTGCGCATAATGGAGTTTCGGAGAAACTCCCAAGATGAGCACTATGTGCTCATTATATCATAATAATTGCACACTGTGCTCATTATTTTATCACGATATCTGTGATCGCTGGTACGTTGCTGCCTCCACCAACACCACAATTTAATGTGATTGTTTTACCATTTGCCCAATTGCCATCCCAGCCTGGATTGCTTACGCGGTAACGGTTATTGCCAAGGCTCTCACAAGTACCACTCCACATAGAAGTAATCTCGCGGTCTAAGGTAAACTCTACCGTCCATCCATCGGTATAGCTGACACCTGTATTGTTGGTAAGTGTAATCTGTGCAATTCCGCCACTGCCCCAATTACTGGTAAGTTTTACCGAGCCTGTTACTTTGCTGTCCCCGGAAGGCTCTGTGGTTGGTGCTGCTGTCGGTGCCACTGTCGGTGCTACTGTCGGTGTAGCTGTCGGTGCTACTGTTGGTGCTACTGTTGGTGCTACTGTCGGTGTAGCTGTCGGTGCTACTGTTGGCGTTACGGTTGGCTGTGGAGTCTCTCCACCTACTTTAGAAAGTGTAAGACTTACGATCTTGCCACCGTTCCAAGCAGACAAGCACAAATAGGTAACCTTTGATGTGCTCTTAATGTTCATGGTTGCCTTTAATTCTTTGACTGTATATGTCTTCGTTACTTTATCCGTTGCATTACTTGCCGCAGAATAATTATCACCACTCTGCCATACATTGTCTACAGATGCACCCCATCCTAAAATGCCCCAGTTACCATGGGAAGGATCTGTACAAGTATAAACTACAGTAACAATATCATCGTCAGATGCATTTAACAACCACTGTGGATCGTTCGTTGCATACGTAGACTCTAAGTTAGATACAATCTCCGTCGTATCTGAAATAACCGGTGACTGTGTCGGAGCTGCGGTTGGTGCTACTGTCGGAGCCTTCGTCGGTGCTACCGTTGGTGCCTTTGTTGGCGCTGCCGTTGGTGCCTTTGTTGGTGCCACTGTTGGTGCCTTTGTTGGCGCCACTGTTGGTGCCTTTGTTGGCGCTGCCGTTGGTGCCACTGTTGGTGCTACTGTTGGTGCCTTTGTTGGTGCTGTTGTTGGCTGAACATCACTGCCACCATTAATACCGGACACCTCAAAGTTCATGGTTACCTTATTCGTCGTCTGGTAATTTACATTATTGAAATATGCCTTGTAATTTGCATTTTCCACAGTTACGTTGTTTACATGTGTATTCGCCCACACATTAATAAATGAGAAATTAAAGACTGGACAGATCAATCCATCATCTGATGCTTTCTGTGAAACATCATACGTAAATTTTCCATTTTTCATGGTATATTTCTGTCCGTTAATTTCAAATGATGTTACTTTCAAAGTTGCTTTGTCAAATACAGATGCCTCATCATCAGCAACATTGATATCTTTGATATACAAAGAACCAATATTCTGCAACTGACTCTTAGTCGCATCTAAGGACAAGGAGAATTTTCCTCCTTCTGAATAAATATCAACATATTCATCACTGATGACTGACTGCCAGCTTGCTGTCTCTAATAAATATAATTTCGCACGTACATAGTTGGCCTGTGGTACCGTCACCTTACAGGTTGCTTTGTATCCTAATGGAACAGATGCAGTGATCGTACAAGTTCCTGCTCCTACTGCACTTACCTGACCTTTGGAATTAACGGTAGCTACTGACTCATCACTGGAGCTCCAAAGAACTTTATCCTTGCTGTCCGATGGTGTTAATGCTGCTGTAAGCTGCTGTTTTTCATCACCAATGTGAATTGTCAACTCGCTCTTGTTTAACTGAATGCCTGTTGCCGTTGCGGACTCATTACCACCATACACTTCCATCATAGCGTCCATCAATTCCTGATGAACAACCTTGTTGGAATAACGGTCAATGATCGCAAAACCATAGTCTCCGTTGTATCCATTGTCCCAAGCTACCGGGATCAATCCATACTGCTTTGCATAATAGCAGACTTTCTGATAATACTCTGCACGGCAAACTTTATTCTGGCTATCATAACTTGCTTTATTGATGGCACCAAATTCACCGATCACCACAGGATATCCCTGTGAAACGAATTTGCTGGACATCTTTTTGAACTGAGATGCCATATAGGACTCATCACCCCAGCTTGCTCTCTTCGAATAATCCGTAATACTGTCTCCCCACTGTGTGGTTGCACCGGACTCTGTTCCACAGAAATCCCATGGATCATAATAATGTACAGAGATCATAATTCTTTTTTCGCCTGATGCAATCTTAGAAGACAGATAATTATCGGTAGGAAGTGCAAATCCGTAATCCTCCGCCGTGTAATCAATATTGGTATTCCATCCCGGAATCAATAACCATCTCTGATCATTGTTTCCACCGGTTTTTCTTACGGTGTCCACAAAAATCTGATTGTAGGCATTTATATTTGCATAAGCCGTTCTGCTAGGTGTTCCATAAGTTCCATCAAATTCTTCATTCATGGACTCAAAGATCAGATGCTCATCATAGTTTTTGAAACGATCTGCAATCTGCTCCCAGCACGCTTTATATTTTGCTTTGATCTTGGTCTGATCAGAACTGCCGCATAATAACCAGCCACCTGTTACTGTCGTATAACCGTCTCCATGCATGTTGACAATTGCATACATATCATTGTCAACGCAATAATCAACAACCTGCTGTACACGATCTAACCAAGAAGAGTCGATCTTGTATCCATTGTTGTCGTCAATCATGCTAAGATAGGATACCGGAATACGGATAGATTTAAATCCTGCGTCTTTGGCTGCCAAAACTAAGTCTTCTGTTAATTTTGGATTGCCATATGCTGTTTCATTCGGTGTTCCGGAACTTGCAGCCTCCAATGAGTTACCAAGGTTGTAACCTACACCCATCGCCTCTGTAATCTGCGATTGATTAAGGTTGTTAAATGTTGTGCCGGCGGCTTCCGCCGTTTTGGCTGTCGTTGTTGGAATTGACAGCGAAGTTGCTACCATTGCCATACTCATGACAATAGCAAGTGCTTTTTTACGAAAAGCCATAATCCTTCTCCTTCCCGGCAGATTGAGAAACTTGTACGTTTTTATGACAAAATAACACAAATCATCACCAAAAAATATGAATAGAAATCCATAAGAAATACCGATACTTTCCCAATATTTATACCGATAAATCCCAAAAAATCCACATATTTTTGATATTAATTCATGAAAAAAGAAGCAAACACATTAACGATATCCGTCACCATCACGTACAATAAAAAGACATCCTTTGTCCCCACAAAAAATGTCTTTCTACATCCCAATCACGCCCAATACATTATCGAAATAACTCCCCCATGAGTTATTTCTTTTGCTACGAAAACTATCTTAACATTTTCGTAGTAGTATTGCAACATAATTTTGAAAATTTCATGTACAATTTTTACAAAAATATATTTTATTTATCTATTTTATTATGCATATTGCAAGATATTAAGATGCTTTTTGGGGATAGCATACTTCGTTTCCCTTTCTCTTATAAAGCACCCCGGCTTTCACGTAATATATCGGATTGGCATTATCCACCTCAAAAGTGATTTGCTGCCCCAAATCGTCTATGAGTGTCGTAAGCGGTCCGGTAGCATTCTTCCCAAGCTTTACCGTAATTGGTCGGTAATCATATTCCGACTTGCTATAATTCATTTTTTTCGTACAAAGCAGAAAGATTTCTCCCAGATTTAATCTGCATAATATCGTCAAAGAACGCAATTCTTCGTTTTCCATAAACGCACTACTTCCCACAGATACCAGTTTTTCCGGAAGAGTTACACTTTGCAGCCTGCAGGCATAAAACGCATTGCTGCCTATTTTTCTAAGTGCACTGTCAAAGGCAAAGTTGGTCAATCCATCGGCTTCATAAAAAGCCATCTGTCCTATCACTCGAAGTTTTTTGCCGCCAGTAACTGTCTTGATTGTTGAATACTGAAATGCGCACTCTCCAATAGTTGTTAGCTTTGAAGAAAGCTGAATTGATTTCATATCCGCTGCATAAAATGCATACGGTGCAATCGTCGTCACCTTGTCGGATAACTTATAATTGGTGACACTTTTGCCCGAAGGATATATGTAAATTGTCTTTTTGTCTTTCGAATACAATACACCTTTTGATGATGAAAAGTTACGATTCTTTTTATTTACAGAAATCGTTTTTAAGGTTGTACTCCAGCCTTCATAAGCTCCATTGACACGAATAGGGCTTGCATACTTAATCTTTTTAAAAGATTTTGGCAACGATATCTGCTTGATGCCCTCCATTGCAAAATATCGATAATCGACCTGCGTGATCCCCTCTCCAAATTTAATCTTCGTAAACACCGGCAATACAGAATCTTCCGAACACGGCCACTCATAACTGCTCAGTGATTTGTCATAAAACCCGGTAATTTTAGCATATCCCTTTCCAGTTATAGTTAACGTTTTACTCTTTTTATTGTATGTCCATTTCACCCCACTGCATACTTTACCACTTGGCTGCTTTTTCTTTGTCTTGGCATCTGCTGTCATTGTCATAGTCATCGCTGCCATTAGACAAAACATGACTACTGCTACCTGTCTCCATTTTTTCATAAAAATCACTCCCTTCTTATGATAGTTCTTTACCATTTGACTTCTTAAAGCTCTCTTTCAGACGATCCCCTCGCTTAGCGTATACCGCCTCGTCTTTGATGTAATATGTCTTATTGCCTTTCTCAACTTCAACTTTCATCTTGCCGAGTCTTATGTGATCTGCAAAATCAGCAAACAAACGATATATTGTTGCATTTAATTCCTTACCCAATACAATTCGAAAATCCGCATAGTTCTCTCGGTCATAGGTTTGAAGATTTGTTTGAAAACCACTGTCTGCAAACACATAACTTAGTTTACAATTGCATCGTACGATGATCGTCGATAAATCTTTGATGTTTCCAAACGCATGATTTCCTACCCGCTTAAGGCCCTTTGGCAATTCTACAGATGAAATCTGAGTGCTGTCAAACGCAGAATCTTCAATAATTTTCAACGACTTTGGAAGCTTTACAGACTTTAACTCCGTTTTCGCAAAAGCCTGCCGACCAATTTCACGCAACTTATTTCCCATAATAACACTCTCTATGGAATTTCCATAAAAGGCACGTCTGCAGATTTTGGTTACCTTGGAAGGTATTGCAAATTTTTTCTCCGTCTTGCCACTTGGATAAATGTACAACTTCTTTTTGTCCTTTGAATACAAGATGCCCTTACTGACAGAGAACTTCTTGTTTTTCTTAGACACTTGAAGTTTCTTTAATGTCGTGCTGTATGGTTCAAAAGAGCCATTGACAGCATCCATTTCATTGGACGCTTTGATCTTCTTAAAGCTCTTTGGCAGTGAAATCGTTTTGATACCCTCAATACAAAAAAAGCCAGATGAAATTGTTGTTATCCCCTCTCCAAACACCAGCTTGTCAAAAATTGCCGGCTGTCCCGCTTCTGAACCAGGCCATTTGTATCTTCCCTCTTTACGAAATTTACGGATATCCACCGTTCCTTTTCCTGTGATTGTCAATACTGTCTCATCAGAGTTCAAAGACCATTTGATGTTTTTGGTCAACTTCCCGGTTGACTTTGCATCTGCCTGCACCGGTAAAGTCAGCATAACTCCTGCAGCGATACATAATGCCAGCGTCATTACATATTTTTTCATCCTCATATTACTCTCTCCTTTCTATGTTGGACAATTGATCGCGCTGTCCGTTTTGCTACAATAGTAATATTACGATGGAGCTTATAATTTTCTCCTCGGTTATATATTACAACATTTATAGCTGTAATATATGTCCGTTTCCTTAAGAAAAAATTAAGATTGCCAGACAGCAATTTCCGATTAAAGAACAAAGAGTCGCTTGCGACTCTTTCGCGCTCGATCGGTGCTGTTTACAGCTAACTTCTTCTCCGCGAGATGCGCCTCCTCGCGGAGCATTTTTCGCTTTATAGGAAACGACAAGTTTCCTATAAAGCAAAAAAGAACAACCAATAAATACTTGGTTGTTCTTTTTCTAAATTTTCAAAAGGCACATTTGCCACTTATTTCTAAGTCGATCTGTTAAAATTTATTTAATGGTAAGTTTGATCACTTTCTTCTTACCACTGCCATCCGTTGCAATTGCAGTAATCTTAACTTTGCCTTTCTTCTTCGCTTTTACAACACCGCTCTGTGTCACTGTTGCAATTTTAGTATTACCAGATACCCAGAATACTTTAGCAGATGCATACTTCTTCTTAGGCGTGATTTTGGCTTTCAGTTTGAGTTTCTTACCAACCTTTAACTTCTTAACGCCAGACAGTTTGATCTTCTTCACCGCTTTTTTCATAACGCGAATGGTAATTTTCTTTTGCAATCCATTCGCTGTACGAATCGTGATCACTGTCGTTCCGGCTTTCTTACCAGCAACAATCTTACCACTACCGCTTACTTTTGCTATTGATGGTTTACTGCTGGTATACGTTAGTTTCTGAGGCTTAGCTCCTGTCGGCAACAAAGTCACCGTAAGCTGCATACTCTTTCCTGCTGCAAGCTGCAATTTCTGTTTTACCGGAAGATTACTTACCTTTTTCACACTGGCAATAACACGTATTCCGGTTGCCTGAATTCCCGGCTTCTGCGTTGGTGTGATCGTTGGTTTCTCACTTGGAGCAACACTTTCAGTCGGATCATCACTAGGTACCGGTGTTATCATCGGTGCTGCCGTTGGTTCCGGCGCTTTCGTTGGCTCTGCCGTCGGGGTCGCGATTGGTTCTTCACTTGGTTCCACGGTCGGCTCGCTGCTCGGTACCACTGTTGGCTCGCTGCTCGGTGTGACGGTAGGTTCGCTGCTCGGTGCCACTGTTGGCTTGCTGCTCGGTTCTACCGGCGCCTTATCAAAATATTTTGCACAGAAGTATGTATTCTCTTGTACCGTGTATATAATTCCCGGGGCATATCCCTGTACATCACGGTCACTATACCACCGTAAAATTAAATTCTCCTTTGGTCTATTCGGCAAAATAATATCAGAACCTTGTTCCACTGTCACGGTCCAAACTTCATCTACTATATCAAATGTTACGGTAACTAACTTCGTCGTTGTTCCCCCTGTGGAAATTGTCTCCTTCGAGAACAAATCGTCCGTTCCAAGTGCGCCATCTGTCTGATTAATGATCTTAATATCTCCGACCAAGATAACGCTGCTTTCATCTGATTTCACATCAATAGCAGATTTTTCCGTTTTATTCGGACCCGCTTTCACCGTCAGTGTTCCTCCGATCAAAGAGATCTTACTATCTGCATATAATGCGCCACCTGTTCCGTCCCCGATCGCAGTCACTTCTCCATCCGTGATTGTGATCTTGTCTGCAGATAATGCTGTTTTATTACTTTCTTTGGCAGCTACAGCGGTCAGACTTCCGCCCTTTACCGCGATAGTATCTGCCATAATCTGCTCGGTGTTGTTAGTTCCACCGGAAACAATGACATTTGCTGCCTCAATACTTCCGGTAGTATTGCTACCTCGAACCATCTCAAGGCTTGTATCATCTTCGCTGGAAATGTTTCCGCAAGTCACTCCACATAACGCTGCAGAAACGCCTTTCTTTAATATAATTTTTACTTTCGCATTATCAGCGACCAATTCAAAAGTATGATCTGTCCCGGATAATATCAATTCATTGCTGGAAGCATCATAACTTGCTGCATAAGATTTACCGGTTGCATCATCTTTGCTAAACATGCCATCGACATAAGTCGTATCGTCCAGCTTAGACAAGTCGATCTTATACACATCTTCAACTAGTGTACCTCCTGTCAACGTATGGTCAGAGATCATACTAGCCTGATAGTTGTCGGTTTCTGCATAGCGTACTGACACGGTATAACTTGTAGCAGGCTGCAAATCAGTAAAGGTGGTCTGCGTTTGCCATGATGTGCCATCAATTGTGTATTCATAGCTCTTGCCTGCCGGTGCTGCAACGGTTGCCTGCACGGTTAAGGAGGTAGACGTACGTGCCACTATTGTTAATGCTGTCGATGGTGCCTCCTGTATCTCCTTGTCCGGAGCAGTCGTTACTGTCGGTTTATTCGTCGGTTCTGCTGTTGGTTTTACGGTTACTGTCGGTGCTTTCGTCGGTTCTGCCGTTGGTTTTACGGTTACCATCGGTGCTTTCGTCGGTTCTGCCGTTGGCTTTTCCGTTACAGTTGGTGCTTTCGTCGGTTCTGTCGTTGGCTTTTCCGTTACAGTCGGTGCTTTCGTCGGTTCTGCCGTTGGTTTTACGGTTACAGTTGATGCTTTCGTCGGTTCTGTCGTCGGCTTTTCCGTTACAGTCGGTGCTTTCGTCGGTTTTGCCGTTGGTTTTACGGTTACTGTCGGTGCTTTCGTCGGTTCTGCTGACGGTGATACTGCCGGATAGGATGCATTTTCTTTCTCCTCGTGTGCTCGACAGGTATTGATCAGCCACTTACCGGTTGTTGTCAGATCATCTGCTGTCCAATCACCCCCGGCATTGCTGCAGCTGCTCTTAAAATACGCCGATTTTTCATTACAATTACTATAACTCCAGCATGCAAAACTAATATTTAATTCGTCCAACAACGCAATCCACCGATCCGCACTTTCCGGGTCATAACTTCCATTACCATCTGCTGAACATATACCAAATTCGGTAACAAAAATCGGTGTTCCATCCTTGGTTGCCAGACGTACTTTTTCCATTAAATTCTCTTTGTGCGTTGCGGAATAAAAATGGAACGTATACATGATGTTTTCATAACCAAGTGCTTTCATCGGCTTAGCCGCTACCTGATCGACATCCTGTGACCAAGTATTCGTTCCGCATATAATGATCGCATCCGGATCAATGGCACGTATCGTCTTAATAACTTCACTACAATATGTATAAAGATCTTTGCCATTGCCACTATACCAATTTGTGCCTGTCGGCTCATTGCAAATCTCATATAACACATTATCATGATCCTTGTACATTGTTGCGTACTTTGTAAAGAATATCTTTGCCTCTTTCAAATACTCATTTGGATTGTAAGCATGCACATGCCAGTCTACCAACGCATACATTCCGAGCTTGGTTGCATAATCGACACCATTTTGAATCAATGTATCAAGCTGCTGTTTGGTACTGTCTCCACCCGTCAAATATCCAACCGATCCACCATCGCGTGGATAACAAACTAATCGAACCATATTGATTCCCCAATCATCACGCAATGTCTGGAACGCATTCTGATTGACATACTGCGGGAACCAATGCATACCATGGGTACTGGCTCCACGAAGCTGTGTCGGCACACCATTCTGATCCACCATGATCGGTGCCACATAGCCGTCAACCTTCTGTACTGACAGTTTACCATGTCTGCCGACCGGAGTGTCCGCATATGCAACATCTTTACGTCCGGTTAATTCATAATTCAGTTCATCACCGGTACTTGGACCTGCACAATTTACAGCAATGACATTAGATTTTCCAACGGAAATAGACGGCTGTTTTCCAAAACCAACTTTATTAGAAGAGCTGCTAACCGTTGCTCCCGCTGCAATCTCTGTCGAATAATATGCCACAACGCCTCCCAGCGCCGCATCATACACTGCAGAAAATCCCTCAACATAGCCAACGTCAACCGATCCCGATGTCGGTATTAAAATCTGAATACCTCTAACCGTTTCGCTGCTGTTATTTGTGATAGAAAAACTGTATTCTGCATAATAATCATTTGTTCCACTGCCAACACTTCTCGTGATCGCAATCTGGTCTGTCGAAACATTGCCACCGGCACTTGCTGTGCTGCTTGGCTTACTTGTCGCGCTGCTTGGCTTACTTGTCGCACTGCTGCCGCTGTCCGCCATATTGATCACCGCAGAGTCAACAGAATAGGACACGGTACTCCCCTCGGCTGCATTGGCAAAACGCACGCCAAGATTTCCCAGCGTTGTTCCACCTTTCCAATCCATATCTGCAAAGGAATAGGTAAGCGTTAACTGACTGCCGGTAACCAGCTCTGCAGTCGAAGACTGATTCCAATTCCAATCACCCGATGCATCCGGTTGTGCAAAAATAAATGCTTGCGCTTTTGCGCCACTTCCCTGTGTAAAACTTTTGATCGTGATCTTTACCGTCATGGAAGTCACCTTGTTCGAAGAGATTGCACTCTTCGTTTTCAAGGCATCCGGTATGTTAAAAAACATATCGCCAATATAATCATCGCCATACTCATTCTTAGCAATCGTTACACTGGTTGCTCCGCTCTTCACGGTAAGATTCTGTGTCGATGCTGCCTTAGCAATGGTAATCGGCAGATTTGCCATAGATAAGACCATTGCCACGGTCAGCACCCACGCATATACGCGCCGCCATTTCTTTGTCATTCTTTTTCTCCCTTCTTGAAATAAACATAAGGCATACTCTAAAATTTTATTGCCCTTCTCTCTAGTACAGCGAATATTAAGTGATTGGCAGTTTGACTTGCTTATTTTCCTGATAGCACTACTCCCCAAGCCTCGACGTAGCCACCACTACGCCTACGTTTGTGAAGTAGCACTCTCAGAAAAATCTTCTGCGCCAAACTATCCAAAACTTAATTTTCGCTGTACTGGAATATCTGTCGAATCCTTACGTTCCTCATTACATTACCCAATCATTATACCCTATCTGCGATTATTCGCCAACACTGATTTATATAACCTTTGACGGCAGAATTTTACTCATTCAGCTGCTGTACAACTTTCATCATTTGATCTCTCAACGTTGCTGCCAGTTCAAAGTTTAACTCTGCTGCGGCCGCATGCATCTGTTTCGTCAACTTCTTACGTAGCTGCTGCAAATCTTTCTTGCTCATAGATTCCAGATCTTTCTCAATATCGCCTGAGTTGCCATCGGCTTTCTTCGATATACTGATCAGATCACGTACCGCCTTCTTGATCGTCTGTGGCGTAATACCGTGCTCCTCATTGTACTGCATCTGAATCTTTCGTCTTCGATTCGTCTCATCAATGGCATGGCGCATCGAGTCTGTCATAACATCACCATACATAATAACCCGTCCCTCTGCATTACGTGCGGCCCTGCCAATCGTCTGAACAAGAGAAATCTCTGAGCGAAGAAATCCTTCCTTATCAGCATCCAAAATAGCAACCAGTGCTATCTCCGGAATGTCCAGTCCCTCTCGCAGCAAATTAATACCGACTAATACATCAAATCCATCCAACCGCATATTACGAATAATCTCCGAACGTTCCAGCGTATCAATATCTGAATGCAGATAACGCACCCGAATCCCAATTTCCTTCAAATAGTCCGTCAGATCTTCCGCCATACGTTTTGTCAACGTATTTACCATAACCTTATTTCCTGCATCGATCGTCTTTCGGATCTCACCTACCAGATCATCAATCTGCCCCTCCACCGGACGAACAGAAATCTCCGGATCCAACAGTCCGGTAGGCCGTATGATCTGCTCAACACGCGCCAGCTCATGTTCCTGCTCATATACATTCGGTGTCGCCGATACAAATAACATCTGATTGATATGCGACTCGAATTCATCAAAATTCAGCGGACGGTTATCTAATGCAGATGGCAGACGGAATCCATAGTCTACAAGTGTAGTCTTCCTGGATCGATCTCCCGCATACATGCCTCGTATCTGTGGTATCGTAATATGAGACTCATCTACCATGATCAAAAAATCTTCCGGAAAATAGTCCATCAATGTATGTGGCGTTTCTCCCGGCTTTAATCCCGATAAATGCCTCGAATAATTTTCGATACCTGAACAAAAACCGGTTTCCCGGAGCATCTCAATATCAAAATTGGTTCGCTCAGCAATACGCTGCGCCTCCAGTAGTTTATCTTCGCTTTTAAAATATTTCACACGATCTTCCAACTCTGCCTCGATTGTTCGGATTGCACGCTCCATCGCATCTTTATCAACGACATAATGCGATGCCGGAAAAATAACAATGTGTTCCAATTCTGCTTTAATCTCTCCGGTCAGTACATCAATTTGAACAATGCGATCCACCTCATCACCAAAAAATTCAATGCGAACCGCCTGATCCGCTTCTGAAATCGGAAACACCTCCAAAACATCGCCACGCACACGAAATGTTCCACGCTGAAAATCCATATCATTACGGTTATACTGAATCTCTATTAATTTTTGGATCACTTCATCACGGTCTTTGCACATACCCGGACGCAAAGACACCGTCATGTTCTGATAATCAATAGGGCTTCCCAAACCATAAATACAAGATACACTGGCTACAATGATCACGTCCCGCCGCTCCGTCAGTGCTGCTGTTGCAGAATGACGTAATTTGTCAATTTCATCATTGATCGAAGAATCTTTTTCAATATACGTATCGGAAGATGGCACATATGCCTCCGGTTGATAATAATCGTAATAGGATACAAAATACTCCACCGCATTCTCCGGGAAGAATTCCTTGAACTCGCCGTAGAGCTGTGCCGCCAATGTCTTATTGTGCGCAATGACCAAAGTCGGTCTGTTCAGCTTCGCAATGACATTTGCCATCGTAAAGGTCTTACCGGAACCCGTCACACCAAGCAAAGTCTGGAACTGGTCGCCCTCTTCAAAACCTTTGACCAAAGCGTCGATCGCCTGGGGCTGATCACCGGTAGGTTTGTATTCGCTGTGTAAAATAAATGGTTTTTGTATTTCTGACACAAAATCACCTCCTCACTGCTACATTCTGAATTTCGTCCTGTCCGATCAAAACCTTTTTTCCTTCAAAGGCAAAGCCGTAATGACGGATCCTGTCTGCCGGTATTCCCTGTAATAGCAGTTCGGCATCATAGTTCTTCTCTGTGATCTGATCTAAAGCCGTCCGAACGGTATCCTGTAAAGATTCCTCCTCATCCGGTTCATGCATTTTAAACTCAATCACAATGGCATCATCCACCTCTGTCACCGGTGTAAGCATCACATCATATCGTCCATATCCACTCTCCCGGTTGGAACGGATCTGATACCTGTCCCGCAGCTCCACCAAAAGTCCCAGAACAAATCCATGATAGAACCGCTCCGGCTGACTTTTCTCAGAAGGTTTCTTTCCTGTATCAAAGCTGCTGAAGGTTGCAAGTGCAACATCATTCATATAAATATTCATTTCCTTGAGACTGCCCTTTAACAGTGCCTTCACGAAATCATTATAATTTGCATCTTTATTTTTAAACCATCCCCGGAACATTGTCATGAACATGCTCAGTGTCTCAATATTTGTAATATCCAACGTGTACCATGGTTCCAAAGTAATCCCACGGTAATCTATATTCTGCACTTTCAGATAACCACTGGCAAGCAGAAGACTCCAGATCGCCTCTTCATTGTCATCCAACTGGTTATATACGATCTGATCGTCAAAATTTACAGTGATCGCCTGTCCCCTCAGCAGATCCTCCATCTTCTCCTTCACATCTGCAGATGCCGTCCGGATCAGTCTGCTCACAAGCCCATTGGAGCTTGTGGATGCCCAGTATGGATATAATCTATGTTCATCCAGATAATTCGTAATGGACCACGGATTGTAAATGTCTCTGTGTTCTCCAAAAGTAAAACCATCATACCACTGTTTCACTTCATCCTTTTTATCTCCCATTCCATACTCATCCAGTGCAGCAAAAACTTCCTCCTCCGTAAAACCAAAACAATCTGCATACAGATTGGAAGTCGTCGTTACGACACGTAAATTATTTAAATCGGAGAAAATACTCTCCTTGGATACTCTGGTAATTCCCGTCATAATTGCTCGCTCCAGATAAGGATTTGTCTTAAAAGACGCATTAAACAGACTTCTCACAAAAGACGTAAATTCATCCCAGTATCCCTGAACATACGCCTCCTGCATTGGAGTATCATATTCATCCAAAAGGATGATGACCTTCTTGCCATAATAACGTTCCATCCAGACAGACAAATTTCTCAAAGAATCCTGTGCCGTAACATCATCCATCTTTACTGTTGTCCGGTAATATAATTCACGCTCATCCTCACCAAAAATATCTTCTTTCATGAGATTCCTGTTTTCCCAGTACAGCCTTGTAATCTCCTGCTTGATCTGGGTTTTTGCATCCTCCAGATTGCCTGCTTTCACAGCAGCAAAACTCAAAAAGATCACAGGATATGTTCCCTGCAGTTTCCGATACGTTTCATCCTGCCATATAGAAAGCCCCTCAAACAGATCCGCCCGGTTCGCATATTTATTAGAAAAGAAGCAGTCCAGCATACTCATATTTAATGTCTTACCAAAACGGCGTGGACGCGTGATCAATGTTACAACATCCCGTTTTTCCCACCATTCTTTTATAAAATTTGTTTTATCCACAAAAAAGCAATCCTGCTCTCTCAGATCAGAAAAACCTTGTATTCCTATACTAATCGCCTTTTTCATATGCTCACCTGCTCCCCTGTCATTATATATTTATTACATTATAACGATATTCCTCTAAGGTTACAAGGCAAATCACAAGTCAAAAAAAACGCAAATTTTATTAATTTGTAACTAAAACTTCCCATACCGGAAGCTACTGCAAGAACCACATATTGCTTATTATGTCAAAGCATGCTAAGTGTTTTGCAGCCACAATATAGCGGCTTCTGCCGACAGAGAACTATAG
>PPYE01643610.1_pt1 | contig 29181 bp, 35 predicted proteins | sample 1559881 | NCBI WGS metagenome assembly PPYE01 (sample SAMN08240022, study PRJNA423297) | Human gut metagenome, whole genome shotgun sequencing project. | reverse complement strand
GTCGATACGGTGAATAGTTATGTAAAAAGCTTTATGACCTTCACTGATGATGGTTATCGCGGTGGACGCAGACCATTTGTTCATGAAGGGCCGTTTCAGCTTATTCTAGAAAATGGTGAGCCAGATTTAGAACCGCTCTATTAACAACTCTACGCTAGCAAATCCGATCATTATTTTGTGATCGGATTTTATTTTGATATGTTCATTCGATATTATTGGTCTGAGGTGTATCAAGTGTTGAGCTGATTTTTTAGGTATGATCAATGTGTGAGTGAGGGGATAAGAATGATTCAAGATTTGAATCGATTGATGGATTATATTGAGGAGCGGTTAACAGACGAGCTTTCATTGGCAGAGGCCGCAAAGACGATTGGGATTTCTGAATATCATTTGAAACGGACATTTTCTTTTATTGCAGGTATTTCTTTAGTGGAATATATTAAAAATCGTCGACTGGCACTAGCGAATAAAGATTTGATTCGAGGTGAAACAGTAACGGATGTTGCACTTAAGTATCGTTATCAATCAGTTGAAGGATTTTCTCGAGCGTTTCGAGACTGGTCGGGCTACCTACCTTCAGAAGTCATTAAAAGTCACCAGCAAAAAACTTTTCCTCGGTACTCATTTTATATTGATGTTAAAGGAGGAACTTCAATGAATTTCAAAATCGAAGAAAAACCCGCTTTTAATTTAGTTGGTGTTTCAAAGCAGGTACCGCTGCAGTTCGCAGGAGTGAATAATGCAATCCAAGAATTAGCTCAGTCAATTACAGAAAAACAAAGGGCAGAGATGCATGAGTTAGGAGACCTTTATCCTAAGCAGGTGATCAACGCATCTTATGATTTTGCTAAAGAGCGAATGGAGGAGAAGGGGGAACTGACACATTTTATTGGTTTCGCTTCGACTCAAGAAAATCCTTTTGATGACCTAAAGCAATTGTCTATTGCCAGTCAAACATGGGCGATTTTTCCTAACAAAGGGCCATTTCCTCAAGTACTTCAGGAGACTTGGGGACAAATCTATTCAGAGTGGTTGCCCTCTTCAGACTGTGAATTAGTTCAGGTGCCAGAAATCTCTTTTACCAATTTCGATGAAGGATTGGAGAACTGCTATAGTGAAATTTGGATTGCAGTGAGGGAAAAGTAATCGAACGAATCAAAGGGCACACCGATCCATAAACATACATCGGTGTGCCCTTTTCTGCTATTATCGATTGATACTTAGTTCCTTGATTTTCGTTAATTGGATGTCATCAATAAATTTATTTACCTGATTTTTGTCAATTGTTCCATTTGTTTCGAACAAGGAATTAGAAATACCACAGGCCATTGCATATCTGAGAGAATCTTCAATGGAATAACCTTGACTGATAGCATAAGCCATTCCTCCAACTGTAGAGTCGCCACAGCCTGTTGTGTTCACGACAGCAACCTTGGGAATTTGAATATCATAAATAGTAGTCCCATGCTTAACAAGTGCTCCATCTTCACCTTGAGAGATCATAATGGTTTCGACATTGTCAAAAATAGGATCGTGCAGGATTGTAATTAGTTCTTTGATTGACTGAATCTTTCTGCCAATCAGTTCCTCCAATTCATGGGTGTTGGGTTTAATAAAGCTTGGTCGTACTGTTTTCTGTTTTAAACAATTTTCCAACTGTTCACCAGAGATATCCATCAAGATTGGGAAAGACTCTCCAACGATTGAGCGGATAAAGTGAAGCAAATGGTAGTGGAAATTGGCATCGTCCGAATTGACTGACCCAGAAATACAAATTACATCGATTGCGTATGTTTTTAAGAGATTACTAATATGTCTGAAAAAAAGCTGCTCATTTTCTTTGGAAAGATAGAGACCTTTTTCTACTAGCTCAGTGTGAGTGTTTCCGTCATGCATGATCGTGATTGCATTTCGTGAATTCCCTTCAACAGTCAAAAATTCAAGATGGTAACGCTCCTCAGCAATTAAGGTATCCAAAATCATTTTTCCGACAGGACCACCTAGGATGCCAGTCAAAATTACTTCTTTACCTGATTGTGCGATGACTCGGCCAGCATTGATACCTTTTCCGCCAATCGACGTGTGGGGATTTTCGACCCGATTTACTTGATCCAAATTCAATGAAGAAACAAGGTAGTTGTAATCCATTGAGGGGTTGAGCGTAATTGTTAGGATCATTCTTGCTCCTCCTTAATGATTTTCGTATAGGAGCTGTAGTAGTCAAACTGTGTGTCCGGCAATTTATTGTCGGTGACTAAATAATCGACTTCCGATAAGGAGTAGAAGGTATAAACATCCGACCGATTAAACTTGGAGCTGTCAGCCACCACGCATTTTTTCCGAGAGTGGGCAAAGGCCACTCGTTGGATTGAACCCTCGATAGAATTTGCGGTGGTGACGTTATTGTCAAAGACACCATTCGTTGCAGCAAAAGCAATATCGATATTTAGATTATCAAAGCTCTTTTCAGCGATTTCTCCATAAAATTCTTCAGTTGTCCTTGAAAATTCGCCTCCTGTTAATAGGACACGATAATCTGTATTATAAATCAAATAATTAAATGCTAGCAGACTATTTGTAATCACGAATAAGTTTGCTTTTTTAATTTCTGGCAGTGCATGGAGCATGGTCGTTCCAGCACCAATATAGATCGTGTCATTATCAGAAATAATACTGTTCATAACTTTTCCGATAAATTTCTTTTCTGGTACATTGGTATCGATTTTTTCTTGAGTGGACAATTCTTGTTCAATTTTTTCAAGTTTTTGTGCGCCACCGTAAATTTTTACTAGCAACGATTTGTCGGCAAGCTCATTGATATCTCTTCGAATCGTCATATCGGAGACGTCTAAACTTGAAGATATTTCTGGAATGGATAAGTAGTCGTTTCTATTTAACAAATCCAAAATTTTTTCCTGACGCTCTTTTTTTAACATGAAATCACCTCTAATAGTAAGCTCTTACAATAAACCGTGAAATACACGGTTATGTTTATACATTAATTAATAGCATTTAAAGAAGGAAAATGCAAGAGAAAAATGTTCAGTTGTGTTAAAGTTTGTTAAAAATATGAAATTGAATTTGCGCAAACGTGTTTTAGAATGAAATAAAATGTTAAGTAAGCGTTGACAAAAAGAATGAAGCATTGTATATTTACATTGTAAAACATATGTTAACAAAGATTAACAAATAATTTCAGTTTTTGTATTTGAAAGGAGCGTAAAATTTGTGGACTATAAAAAGATGTTCGACAAGCAGCTGGTCGGTCTAGAGATTGATGGTGAAAACGAAGAACAGGTATTTGAACAGGTCGCAGAGCATTTAAAGAATCTGGGTTTTGTTAATGAAGGGTATCTAAAGGGAATTACGAGCAGAGAGAAAAAATTTCCAACAGGATTGATTACACAGCATTTAAATATTGCCTTACCGCATTCAGATCCAGAGTACGTGGAGAAACCATTTGTTTATATTGCGCGATTGAAAAATGAAGTAAGGGTCAAGCAAATGGGTGATAGTCAGTTAATGAAGGTGAAAAATTTGTTCTTTCTTGGTATTAAAGATCCCAAAGAACAGGTCGGACTGCTGCAAGCGTTTATGGAATTATTTATGAACGAAGAGTTTGTCAGAGCATTTATACAGGAAGAGGATAAACAAAAAATCCATCATTTGTTTACCCAAAATATTTAGATAAGGTTTCAATTCATTAAATTATAGAAGCTGGAGGAATTCATGATGAAAAGAAGACTAATTGTTGCATGTGGAAGCGGAGTGGCAACCAGCCAAACGATCGCTAGTAAAATCGCGGGGTTATTAGAAGATGACGGGATTGATTTTCCGGTTGAAGCGGTAGATTATAAGTCCATTCAAAATGAGCTGCCATCTACCGGAATTTATGTCTATGTTGCGCAGCCGGATGACGAGGTTTTAGAAAAGGCTGAGGAATTAGGCGTGAAGGTTTTTCCTGGTATTCCATTTTTGACAGGTATGGGTGCAGATCAAATTTATGATGATATTAAAGCGTTGGTCGAGTAGCAATAGAATTAATTAAGGAAAGAAGTGGAAAACGTGAAAATATTTCAAGACATTATTAATTATATCTTAGGACTGGGTTCAGCCATTTTTGTTCCATTGATCATCTTGATTTTAGGGTTGGTCGCAGGAATGAAATTCAAAAAAGCGTTTATGTCAGCCATCACTTTAGGGATTGCCTTTACTGGGATGTCAATGGTTATCGGCTTTATGTCGAATGCGGTAAGCCCGGCTTCAGAAGCGTTGGCGAAAAATACCGGGATTAATTTACCGGCTTTAGATTTAGGCTGGACAGGTGCTGCTAGTATTACTTGGTCTTGGTCCTATGCGTTTGTTTTCTTCGCTGTGGTACTTGGTGTGAATTTCGTCATGTTGCTTTTGAATTGGACGAAAACATTAAACGTTGATATGTGGAATGTTTGGGGCAAGGCATTAACCGCCTACCTCGTTTACTTTATCAGCGGCAGCTTGTTAGCGGGATTTGCGACGGCGATTGCTCAAGTGATTTTGGAATTGAAGATGGGAGATATGTTCCAACGACATATTGAAGACCTGACAGGAATTCCATTAGTGACGGTTACGCATTTAATGAACATCTCTGCGGTATTGCTGTTACCGATCAATGTGATCATGGATAAGATTCCTTTCTTTAATAAACGAGCAGATACGAAGGCATTGAAGAAAAAAATCGGTGTTTTCTCTGAGAATTCTGTGATGGGCTTTATCATTGGTTTAGGACTTGGACTGGCAGCCGCCTATGGCGTATCTGGTTCACTGAATTTAGCCATTCAAATTGCCACAGCAATGGCCCTATTCCCAATGATCTCAAAAATGTTTATGCAGTCGCTTTCGCCATTAGCTGATGCTATGTCAGAAATGATGAAAAAGCGCTTTAAGGATCGCGAAGTATACATTGGCTTAGATTGGCCGGTCCTAGCAGGTCGCTCTGAAATTTGGGTTACTGCAATTTTATTAGTACCAGTCTTTATTGGCTATGCAATCATCTTGCCGGGGAATGCTGTACTGCCATTGGCCGGCATTATCAATTATTCAATCGCTGTGGGTGGTTTGCTATTAACTGGAGGAAACCTAGTCAGAATGCTAATTATGGGTGTAATCTCCATGCCGATTTATCTGTACGCGGCCACGTATTTGACACCGATTCTAACTGGTTTAGCGGACAAAACTGGCGCGGTTGAAGGAATTAAGAAAGGCCAGCAGATTACCTGGTCTTCTATTGAAGGACCGGAATTTCGAATTTTATTTGCGGAAGCCTTCAAAGGAAATTTTTTAGGTATCGTTGGTACGATTATTTTTGTCGCAATGTTTGTTTGGTTGTATAAATATATGTCCAAAGCAAAAGTTCCGAGCCAAAGATATGAAGAATTGACAGATAAAAAAGTCAACGGTGTAAAAGTCACAGGGTAATGACTATGAATGGAGGGTAGGTATGATTAAAAGAGAGAATAAAGAAAAGACGAAATGGCTTCTTATATTATTTCTGGCGATCGTTAGTTTTATCCTAGCCTTCATGACCCAGAAGATGATCTTTAACGCTATCGCTATTAGTTTAGCAATCTGTGTTTATAAATATGGCAATCCGATTCTTTTCAAGGAGTATGACGAACGTCGGAAAAAGAGATATGAAGAAGCTTTGCAGGTTAGAGATGCAGCTCAAACAGCTATTACGAGTAGACGAATTTTCAAAAAATAGAAAAAGGTGGTCTCGAATATGTCAGATGGACGAATGATTTTTGAAAGAGAGCGCGAGGATTTAGCGCGGATCGTGAAATTGATTTTTGAACGAAAGAATACGAATGTCGCAGGCGGCAATTTTTCATTCAAAACAACGGATCAAACAGGAAAAGAATACATTATTATGACTCCGACAATGATGTCGGAAGCTTATTTAGGTGAGGTATCACCAGCGCAAATTCTAGTCGTTGAACCACATACACGAAAGATAATTGATGGTGTAGGGAAACTGACACGTGAAATCAATTTACATGAAGCTGTGTATGATACAAACCCAGAAATTAAAGCAGTTTTACATGCTCATGCACCAAATTCAATGTTTTGGGCAACAGCTGGATTAGATATGCCGAATTTAACCGAAGCGACCCAAAAAATCGGTTACGTTCCAGTATTAGATTTTGAACCGAATTGTTCCCCCGAACTAGCCGGGTTAGTCTCTGATTACATGGAAAAAGAAAAGCTTGAGCTGCCTAATATGCTGCTGCTAAACAGCCACGGTGTTTTGATCAGTGCGCCAGGAGAAACGGGCATCGAAGCGATCCATAAAGCCCTGCAGATTCTAGATACAACTGAGTGGAACGCAGAAATTGCTTATAAACAAACGATTTTCCAATCGTTAGGTCTATTAGATGGTTATTATTCAAAAGGCAAACAGGTTGGAACGATTGAAGATTTAAAGGATCATAATCCGATTTACAATCGTGAAGAGATATTTGCAGGAGGAGATTAAATTATTAGAGAAATTCCTTGAATGGAAAAGGAGAAATCCTTTTCTGTTCGAGGTTTTTTGTTTTTGGGAAGATTAAAAATCAGAAAAGATATCTCGCTATTCACGAAAGATCTTTTCTGATTTTCATTTTTTCCAGTCAAAATCAGTTAAGCAGTTGTCGATATCTTCTTCGAAAGTAGAAATTTCGATACCTTGAGCTTGGATTTTATTAGTTGCTAAACGTAAATTTCGGAAGCGATCTGTGTAACGCTGATGATCAGGCAAAATAAATTGCTCGATCACAGCCTTTTCAAAGCCTAATGCTGCACCAATGTGTTTGGCTGCTTCATAGGTTGTGAACACATTTTTGCTTGAAAAGTGATAAACACCTTTTGGCAAATTCACAATTTTATCAAATTGCTCCGCTAAGTTTTTGGCATAGGTAATGCCACGAATTTCATTGACTGTAAATTTTGTTGGTTTTTGATACAACATTGCGTTCATTACATTTTTAATAAGGTTCGGGCTACTTTTAATTCCGGGATAAGAAAGTCCCATCATCCAAGAAAGCCGAAGAATTATCGCGTTGATTTGATTTTCAATTAGAAAGGTTTCAACTTCTATTTTTTGCTTTCCATAGACTGATGCACTGTTGACAGGAGTATTCTCTGTGTAAGGTTCTTGGTCAGACCGATTGTTGAAAACCTGCTCGGTACTTAAAAAAATGAATTGTGCCTTTTTTTGTTGGCAAATTTTTGCGATATTGATGGCGCTCTCCGTATTTATCTTATGGGCAACTAATGGATGCGCTTCACAGTCTGCCGTTTGAGAAAGGGCAGCCGTATGAAATACAGCATCAAATTCTAAATTCTCGAAAAAGCGAGTGACTGCTTCAGGTTGTGAAAAATCCACATCCCTACGAGTGACAGGAACAAATTCAACCTTGTGTTCATTGCTAGCTTGGATTAGTGATGCCAAGTATCCGTTAGCTCCTGTAATAGCAATTTTTTTTCATAGTGTCTCCTATATCGAAATAGTTCCATTGACGGCTTCTTTTTTTAACGCATTAATAATAGCAATTCCTGAACTTGTACCAATGCGTTCTGCACCGGAAGCAATCATTTGCTTAAATGTTTCGGCATCTCGAATCCCACCAGCCGCTTTGACTTTTACTTCTGATCCTACATGCTTTTTCATTAACTTAACATCTGCGAGAGTTGCACCACTAGGAGCGAAACCTGTAGAAGTTTTGATAAAATCTGGTTTTACTTCTTTGGCAATTTTACACAGAGCGATTTTTTCGTCCTCTTCAAGATAAGCATTTTCGAAAATAACCTTTGAGATTACGCTATTTTGTCTGCAAACAGTGACGATTTTTTCCATTTCAGTTTTTAAATAGTCCCAATTTTTTTCTTTTACTTCAGTAATATTTACAACGTAATCAATTTCAGTTGCTCCAGTGTTGATAGCATCTGCTGTTTCGGCTACTTTGGCTTCAATCGTTGTCTGTCCTAATGGAAAGCTGATAGCTGCTCCAATATTAATGTCAGTATTTTTTAATAGTTCGCTGCATAGTTTAGCTTGCACCTGATTAATAGCGACCATTTTAAAATGAAAGTCTTCAGCTTCTTTACATAAGGTACGAATTGCCTCTTTAGTAGCATTTGGTTTTAGATTTGTATGATCGATAAAGCGTGCAAGTTGATCAATAGAATAAGTTTTCATGGTATTCTCTCCTTTTTATGTATTTACATATCGAATGTTAAAACATAAACAACGAATTGTCAACGTTAAAAAAATAGTTGACAACGCTTACTTATGGAATTATAGTTATTACATAAAATGTTTTGTAATTACATAAAATGAAGGGGGAAATATCATTGAAATTATTGATAGTGAGTCACGGAGAATTTTGTAATGGAATCTTAGACAGTTATCAAATGATTGCAGGTGAGAATAAAAACATGGTTGCGGTCAGTTTGACTGATGCGGGAATTCAAGATTTTGTAGAGCGTCTCACCGACCAGTTAGCGAAGTTTGCTTCGGATGAAGTGTTGATTTTGACCGATATCAAAGGTGGAACACCTTATAACGAGGCATACAAGTATTACCTATCAAATGAAAAGCGCGTACGAGTAGTGGCAGGAATGAACTTGCCAATGGTGATTGAGTTGGGTCTGAGTTTATCAAATAGTTCGTTAGCAGCATTAGAAGAATTAGCGATTGAACAAGGTCGCAAAGGGATAACGGGACTTTTAGAGGAAGAAAACGTAGAAGAAGAGTTGGAGTTTTAGCTATCTCAAAAGAAAAAGATTTAGCAATTATTTTCAATATTTATTAGGAGGATTTTATTATGACGATTACTTTAGCAAGAATTGATGATCGAGTAATTCACGGGCAAACAACAACACGATGGACAAAGGCACGCTCAGTTCAAGGGATTTTGGTAGTAGGAGATGACATTGCAAAAGATGATTTACGAAAAAAAGTGCTAAAAGCGGCAGCAGGGAATTTAAAATTGGGTATTTATACTACTGAACAAGCTATAGAAAGTGTGCCGAAGGGAAGAGATTCAGCAAAAGATTTCTTTCTAATCAGCAATTCTCCTCAAACATTTGCTGAGTTAGTACGATTGGGAGTTGATTTTGGCAAACTATTGAATGTTGGACCGATGAACACTCGCGAAGGAGCGAAAGTTCTTGGAAGAACGGTTGCGATTGATGAAAAAGATTATGAAGCATTCGATTATATGGATCAGCAAGGAATTGAAATTAAATTTCAGCTATTACCAGATGATGAACCAAAATCTTGGAAAGTTATGAAAGCAAAGTATGATTCATTGATGAGTTAGTTGATATGAAAGAATCAAAGGAGGAAAAAAGATGGATGGCAGTTTGTTTTTACCCGCTTTATTAACTGGAATTTTTTGTTACTTAGGTGCAATTGAGAGTCCTTGGTTATTTGGAATGAGTGGTGGTTTTTATGTAGTTGGTCGTCCGCTGGTGGCAGGATTTTTAGTGGGCATGGCTTTTGGTGATATTAAGGCAGGCGTGTTATGCGGACTAGCTGTTCAAGCTGTGTTTATTGCAAACTTATCAACTGGTGGTGCAACCAATAGTGAAATCACTTATGCAGCCTATGGCGGTATTGGTTTAGCCTTAGCTACTACAAGGGAACCAGCGGTTGCAGTTACTCTGGCGATTTTAATAGGTCAGACCTTTGGACTCATATTTTACAATACACGAATAGCTCTATATTCATTTTGGAATACGCGAGCACAGAGTGCGGCTGAAAATATTGATGATCGCGGCATTTTGCTGAATCATGTGGTTTATCCTCAAATTACGACGTTCTTACTTCGAGCAGTTCCGATTTTTGCAGCAATTTTCTTTGGACGTGGCTTAGTGGATTGGCTATTAACAATGTTCCGCAGGTTGTAACTGATACTATTTCGGTGCTAGGCGGTGTTTTGCCTGCTTTAGGGATTGCGATGCTGATGGGAATTGTAATCAAAGAAAAGGTTCATTTGGTTTTCTTTTTCGCAGGTTTTGTTTTGATGGCTTTCGCCAAATTAAACATGATTGCTTTAGTATTTCTGGCAGCAATGGTTGCCTACGTTGTTTACCTTAGTACAGGAAAAAGCAATGGAGATAGTAAGCTTGTTCCCGCAAATAATGTGCCAATTGAGCAGAATGAAGCAGCTTATGAAGATGACGATTTGTTCTAAGGAGGGAAAAAACGGATGGAAAATCGATTAACGAAAAAAGAATTACGTCAGATTTGGAAACGTTGGGGCTTTACTCACTTATCTTCCATGAGCTATGAAAAACTACAGGCTCATGCATGGGCCTATTCCTATCTGCCGTTTGCTGAAAAGCATTATAAAAATGATGAAGAAGCTAAAAGAAGGTTATTATTAAGACATTCGATGTTTTATAATACTGAACCTCAGACGGGTCAATTGATCAATGGTATCGTTGCTTCATTAGAAGAAGAATTCGCTATTGGTGGAGATGTGCCTGAAGAGATGCCCGTAAATATTAAAACGACCTTAATGGGACCATTGGCGGGAATAGGGGATTCAATTATTCAAGGAATCATTGTACCAATCTTACTGTCAATTGGTATGGGGTTAGCAGCAGGTGGCAATGCTTTAGGTCCGATATTTTATATTATAAGCTACGGGATTATCGGTCCGCTCATTTCATATTTATGCTTTATGAACGGTTATCGGCTAGGTGTAAATGCGATTGACGTCATAATAGGAGAAAATGCGAAACGAATCACTGATGCATTCAATATTTTAGGGATCATGGTGGTTGGTGGCTTGGCTGCTTCTAATATTGCACTAACGACAGCGATTAAAATTCCTATGGGAGATGAGGTACAAAAGCTACAGGCAGTATTAGATGGAATTTTTCCTAATGTTCTTCCTTTGATGATGGTCTTACTGGCTTGGTATTTATTGACTTCAAAACAAATGACGGCTACAAAAGTCATACTCGTTTTGACGGTTATTTCAGCAATTGGTGTAGTTATCGGAGTATTTTAAGGAAGTGGACGTGTTTCGAATGAAGCACGTCTTCTTTATTAGAGAATAATGAAATAAAGGAGAATGAAAAATGTACATTTTAGAACCAACCTCACGAGAACGAATTTGGGGCACAGCTAGATTGCACGAATATCATGGTGACCATAAGATTGAGAAAATTGGGTCCGTTTATTCAGCAAGTGGGATTGCTGATATTGATTGTAACGTAGTAAATGAAGAGAAAACATTTGGAGAAATGGTTGCAGAAAATCCTCAAAAATTTGGTTTGGAGGCGGGTGAGGTTTATCCTTTGATTATCTCATTTACAGCCTGCGATGAGAATCTTAGTATTCAGGTACATCCTACTGATGAATACGCGCAGTCCGTTGAGAATCTGCCTTATGGAAAAAGTGAAGCCTGGTATTTTATTGATCCGCCGGAAACAGGCTGGATTTATGCTGAACAGCAAGACCCTAGAAAATCAGCTATTTTAGCAGCAGCCAAGGAGAATGAATACACGAAAATTTTGAAAAAATATCCAGTTGCAGAACATGATGTGATTTATATCCCGTCTGGAACGATTCACGCGTTAACAAAGGGATCATTGGTCTATGAAATTCAACAAGCAACAGATATCACTTATCGTTTTTATGATTATGATCGTACAGATATGCGAGGACAGAAAAGGGAACTACATGTTGAAAAGGCCATCGAAACACTTCAACCAGAAAATCAGGTAGAAAGGTGTTCGTTTGCATTAGGAGACTCAATTTGTCAAAGGGAATTTACGATTCAGCATCTGAAAGGAAAGCAAATAGTAGAAAATAATTCTTCCATAGCAAGTATACTTACAATAATTGCTGGAACGATTGTTATTGCCGGCAGCACTTGCAATGTCGGACAAAGTATTGTTTTATTAAAAGATGAGATGTTTGAATTGCCAGAAACGGTTGAAGCTGTCTTAGCTACACCAATAAAATATTGGAGAATATAACTATGTTATAATGGATACAATTAATCAAGGAGTAGGTAGCTTATGAATATCCCTTTGCACAAAAAAATTCGAATGGACTTATTGGAAAAAATTCAAAATGGAGAATATGTGGAAAATCAATTAATTCCTACTGAAATGGAGTTGGCGGAACAGTACAAAGTTAGTCGGCCTACAGTTCGTCAGGCGGTTCAGGCGCTGGTAAATGAAGGATATTTGGAGAAGCGTAAAAAAAGAGGAACGATTGTAAAAAAAACTAAGATTCAGCAAGAATTTACACATGTGATCGAGAGTTTTGATTCGGAAATGAGCCGAAAAGGAATCATTCCAAAAACAAAAGTTTTGAATTTTCAACAAGTTGCTGCTAGTGAAGAAGTAGCTGAAAACTTAGAATTAGAGCAAGGAGACTTGGTCTATAAATTAACGCGTTTACGGTACGCGGAAGAGAAACCAGTCGTACTAGTTACTAGCTATATTCCTTATGAATTGTTTCCAAAGTTTCAAAAGGTTGATTTTACAAAAGAAAAAATGTATCAAGTTTTTGAAGAAATGGGTTATCCAATTAAAACGGTCACCAGAAAACTAGAAGTAATCAAAGCGGATGATACGATCAGCGATTTGTTAGATGTGGAAGAAGGAGATCCAATGTTCTATTTCCATACACAGGGTTTTTCGCTAGAACGTCTGCCCGTTGAGTATTCGATTTCGAAATATCGAGGAGACATTAACTACTTTGTTTTTGAACTTGCGCAATAACTTCAGATTAAATAAAATGATTTATTAAAGATAAAAGTCGAATGAACAAGGCTGTCACTATGATAGTCATGCTCGTTCGGTTTTATTTTTTTAGAATAGCAGCTTGCAAATTCTGAAAAATTTTGCTTTCCTTCATGCAGAAGGCTTCTTAAGAAAACTTGTTCTAGCACTTTTCTTAAGAATTTGATAGTCTTAAAAAGAAAAGAGGCGATGAAATGTTAAAAACGGATCGATTCCAAGCGATCATGTCGTTATTAGAGGTTAACGGTACAGTACGAGTCAGCGATATTATGGAGAAGTTTTCGGTTTCGGATATGACAGTCCGACGTGATTTGGACGAAATGGAGAAACAAGGATTATTAGAACGCGTCCATGGCGGAGCGAAATTGAAGGATTTTTATCGGCATGTGGAGCTTTCTCATAGGGAAAAACAGATTATGCTGCAAGAAGAAAAGCAGCGGATTGTGGAAAAGGCGAATGAAATGATCAATGATGGTGATACGATATTTCTTGGACCAGGAACTACAATCGAGCTCATGTCAAAAATCATTCAAGGGGATTCACTGCGGATTGTTACAAACTGTTTGCCTGTTTTTGAAGAATTAAATAAGCGAAAAGGGAATCGAAAAATCTATCTATTAGGTGGCGAGATGCGGGAAACGACTCAATGCTTTGTTGGTGAAATCACGAATAAATCGCTACAGGATATGAATTTTCATAAAGCATTTTTCAGCTGTAATGCTTTAAATGAACAGAAAATTATGACTTCGACTTTTGAAGAGGGCCAAACTCAACAGATCGCTCTGAATAATTCTGTTGAACGCTTTTTATTGATTGATCATTCGAAAATTGGGAAAAGAGATTTTTCAGTATATTATAATCTGAATGATGTAACAGTAGTTATAACGGATGATGATGAGCAAAAGCACTATGAAAAAATCGAAAAAGAAGAAAAATATGTTGTGTAAATGAGAAACTGCCAAACTCTAGATAATTAGAACTTGGTAGTTTTTTTGTAGCCTTGAATTTAAGCGAATTATGTTATTTTTAGGGTGCATCATTACTAATTCCTCCGAATACTTGAATACACCATTTGAAATAAGATAGTCGATTTTTTTGGGGTATTATGTTTATGAGAAGGGAAAAATATCAGTATCAATCACCGCTTTATTAAGGAGGAAAAGGGATATCAAAACAACCATGGGCACTAAGTCAGCTGAAGCTCTTTGACATGAAACGAGTTAGATCAGAAAAAGCAATGATGAAATCGCACGCATAACCGCGGGATGCGAAGCGATTCAGGAAAAAAGAAGTCAAGGAATTCGCAATTAAACAACAAAAAGTCAAAAAGCACAAAACAAACAAGAACACAAAAAGAATCGTTGAGGAATACCAACAAAGGCAAGCTTAAAGGAGTTAAAAAAAGCATAAACGTTGATAATTTCTTTATTGGGTGTGGCAAGAGATGGGCTATGCTTTTTGAAATGGATTTTACATCTATTTATTTTTTATAGGTAAAATAATACCCCGAAATCTAAAGACATTCGGGGTGTTTTTAGCTTATTTAGCTTCGGCTGCATAAGTCATATTATGCGCCGTTGCCGGAGATGCATTCTCTTCTTTTTCAGCTGCGTATGCAGCGTTGCGTTTTTTCATTTGACGAGCGTACCAAATGAAGATTAAAAGGTATGCACCTAATGCTAAGGCAGCGTATATCACAAATTCGATTTGTCCTTGAGAAGCATTACCGACTAAATAACCTAGGAATTTTTCAATCGGGCCTTCCATCGTTGTATGAGAGATCATGGCGGATCCGTTCAAGCCGGCTGGAAAGGCTCCGACTGCTTTAGCTGTTTGAGTAACGAACGGGGCGATCAAGGTGCCGGACCATAAGAATAATGGTAATTCGATCGCGCCGATTACGATCATACGGATTAATTTTCCACGAGTTACGACCAATAGTGCTGGGGTAACGCCCATTGCGATGATTCCGCCTAGTGGCAATAATTTATTTCCTGGTAAGATGATGGCTTCTAGCAACATGATTGGTGCTAATACGTTAGCGGCAGCCCAGATTTCAGCGCGGCCTGCTAAGAAAGGCCAGTCTAAACCTATGTTGATGGTACGTCCTTTTAGTCGTTTATTGGCAAAATCGGTAATCCCTTGTGATAACGGTTCTACGGCTGCGATGAACCAAGCGCCTATCAAAGAGAACAATTCCAAACAGACGGCAGCGGTAAAGGCTAGCGAGAAAATTTGCGTTGGTGTTTGTCCTGCTAGTAATCCAACAAAAATCCCCAAATAAATTCCAATCGCGAATTTTGATCCCCAGAAGCCAATTTTACTATTCAATTTGGCAGCATCGAAATCATATTTATCCAACCAAGGGAAGATTTTGTCGAAAATTTTATCGAAAACCATAATAATCGGATTCATCATGTAGTTCATATGAGTCGTGGTCATCGGGTTGCTGTCTGGCGCATTTAACAAGTCATTGAAGGTTGGTTTCATTAAGTCGGAGTTCCAAATTTTTAATACACCAATGAAAATAACTAATGCAGAAGCAATAAACAGATTAGCACCGCAGAAGATCGCGAACAAACCAACAATTGCTAAATGCCAAATATCGAAAATATCCACATCTAATGTGTCGGTTTTTTTCATTGCTAACATGATAATATTGACGATCACCATAATTAGTAAAAAATAAAGCGTGTATGGCGACCCCCAAGTGATGGTTGCTAGTGGGGCCCAACCGACATCTGTAATGTTTAATGAAATACCTGTGCGTTCAACAAAAGCTGTCATAGCGTCTGAAAAAGCAGTAGTTAAAATTCCAATAATAGCTCCGATCCCAGTCAAGGCGATCCCTAATTTGATCCCGCCTTCAAGAGCGCGTGACGGTTTTACTTTAAAAAATAAGGCAATAACAGTTAATACGATGGTCATTAATGGTGCCGCCCCTAAATTAATTAGGGGGGTAAATACTTTATTGGCAATATCAATAATTGTATTCATATGCTTTTCCTTTCTTTAGTCCTATTTGTTTAATGATTGGATTGCGCTTTCCATACTTTGGTAAACAGGCTCAGCCATAGCAGGAATACGATAAAGAATAGCACCTGCATCAACGACAGGGATGTTAATGTTAAAACCCAAGTCGGTGTTGGCAATTTGTGCGAAAATGTCATAATGAGAAAGCATTTCTTCATTGATGTCTTTGATCATAACGGCGTCACAGGTGACTTGATAGCCACGATTTTTCAATTCAGTTTCCAAAGCGCTTTTGATTTGATGGCTTGAATTAACTCCTGCTCCACATGCTGCTAAAATTTTGATCATAATAATTCTCCCCTTAAAATAAGTTTATTTTTTATCCTGCGGTTAGGCAGAGACTTCTATATAAAAATGTTCGTCTAAAAAATGATAAATCGCTTCTGTGTCCTCTAATTTGAAAAACGAACACAGTTTTTCTTTGTCAACAGAATTAATGAAATCCATGATATTAGCCAACATGCCAGCCTGTGCTTCACCATTTTCGTTCAAGATCATGAAAAGAAATGAAGCGGAAATCTGATCGCTTGGCGAGATCATGTTGTAGAAAGGGATTTCATTTTTTACTTTGATTGGAATGATACGGGTGGTTCGCACAAACTCACTTTCGGTATGAGGGATAGCGATATCTGGCAATATTTTAGAGACAGGTGAGAGATCCAATCCCGTCGGATAATTACGCTCCCGTTCTAAAAGGTTCTCCAAAAAATCTTCGGTTACCAATTCTTTCTTTAACAGATCTTGATAGACTTGCTCGAACACTTCTTCTTGCGATTGCTTGTCAGAAACATAGACCGTGTCTTTGAAAAAGAATTCATTCACACAAAACAGCTCCTTTATTAGTTCGTTTATGTTTATTTATCTATTTACACGTTGAGTATAATCGCTTACAAAATCATTGTCAACACATAAACGAAAATAAACAAACAATATGTGTTGAAAAATGTTTGTAAATGTTTTATTATAGGGTCGTGGAGGTACAGAATATGCTGAAAACAGAACGACAGCGTTCGATCTTAGCGATGTGTGATCGCTATGGGACGATCACAGTCAAATTTATTCAGGAAGTACTGAATGTTTCAGATATGACGATCCGCCGAGATCTAGAGGAACTCGCGCAGAAGAAAAAGCTTTTACGCGTTCATGGCGGTGCACAAAAAATCGATTATCTGGAAATGTCGACTTCTATAGAAGCAAACGAGCTTTCTCATACTGAAAAAAAGAAGCTGCATACAAAAGAGAAGGAATACATCGCTAAAAATGCGGCGGCTCATATCAATCAAGAAGACGACACGATTTTTCTTGGATCGGGTACAACGATCGAATTAATGACACGATACATCAAGCCGTCATCTCTCCGAATCGTTACCAATAGTCTGCCGGTTTTCAATCTATTAAGTGAAATAAAAAGATTTGAACTGTATTTGATCGGTGGGCTTTATCGGGAAAAGACTGGAGCCTTTGTCGGTTCAATTGCCAATGAAGCTGTTCAAAAAATCGGTATTAAGAAGGCTTTTGTCGGAGTGAATGGATTGAAGGGTTCGGAGGTTTCGAATTTCAGTATTGAAGAAGGTACCTTGCAAAAAATTGTTTTAGATAATGCGGCAGAAAAATGTTTGGTTTCAGATGCAAACAAATTCGACCATAGCGATTTTTATAATTTCTATGATTTGCGCAAGATCGACAAATTATTTACGGATTCTACTCTTTCAGCCGAGTTGAAGAGTTATTATCAGCAATTCACTAAAATCATTCAGTAAAAAATAGGAGGAAACAAAAATGCGTGTAGTAATTGGTTCAGACAGTGATGGCATGGAATTAAAGGAATTAATCAAGAAAAAATTGATCAAGAAAGGTATAACAGTAGTAGATAAGAGTGAAACGGCTTCAGAAGATTTTGTGGAATCAACTTTGGCGATCGCAAATGATCTGAATGAAAACGAAGGTAGTTTAGGAATCGCGGTTGATGGCTACGGTGCTGGCAGTTTTATCACGGCAACAAAGGTTAAAGGAATGGTAGCGGCAGAAGTTTCGGATGAACGAAGTGCGTATATGACCCGTGAACATAATAATTCCCGGATGATCACACTTGGATCAAAAATTGTTGGCGATGAGTTGGCATTGAATATTGTTAAAGAATTTCTACAAGCAAATTATGATGGCGGTCGTCATCAAGTACGTGTCGACATGTTAAATAAAATGGCGTAATTAGGAAGGATGAATGAAATGAAAATCGCAATTGGCTGTGACCACATCGTCACAGATACAAAAATGGCAGTATCAGATTTCTTAAAATCAAAAGGACATGAAGTGTTGGATATGGGGACCTATGACTTTACCAGAACCCATTATCCGATCTACGGAAAAAAAGTCGGAGAGGCCGTGACTAGCGGAGAAGCAGATCTAGGGGTTTGTTTGTGTGGAACAGGTGTTGGGATTAACAACGCTGTCAATAAAGTTCCTGGTATCCGCAGTGCGCTGGTTCGCGATATGACGACTGCTATCTATGCGAAGGAACAACTAAATGCCAATGTGATCGGCTTTGGCGCCCGAATTACGGGAGAATTTTTGATCTGTGACATATTAGAGGCCTTCATCAATGCCGATTATCAAGAAACTGAAGAAAACAAAAAATTGATCGCCAAAATCGATCACGTCGAAAAAGCCAGTGACAAGCAGTCTGATCCGCATTTCTTCGATGAATTTATCGAGAAATGGGATCGTGGCGAATACCACGATTAAGCGGGTGGAAAAATGATTTTAACAATAACGATGAATCCATCGATTGATATTTCTTATCCATTAGAAACCTTCAAGCTCGACACAGTCAATCGAGTAAGAAATGTTCGCAAAACAGCTGGCGGTAAGGGCCTAAATGTGACACGTATCTTGAAGCAATTAGATACGGAGGTGATTGCTAGTGGTTTAATCGGCGGTTTTTTAGGTGAAGAGATTAAAAAGGACCTGACTCAAAATGAGATTGCTCATGACTTTTTACCTATCAGCGGAGAGACACGTAATTGCATCGCTGTTTTACATGAAGGAAAACAGACGGAAATCCTAGAAAATGGACCTGTTATTACTGAACAAGAAGCAAGGGCGTTCTTGCAACATTTCGAAAAATTAGCTGTTAAAGCCGAAATCATTTCTTTTTCAGGAAGCTTTCCAGAAGGATTGCCTGCTGATTTTTATCGACAAATGCTGCAAGTTTGTCAGCCAAAGCCTGTCGTTTTAGATTGTTCAGGGACAGCATTAAGGGAAGTGTTACTAGGCAGTGTAAAGCCTAAGCTAATAAAACCCAATACCGAAGAGCTGGCTAGTCTGCTAGGACGAGAAATCTCAACAGAATTATCAGATTTAAAAGCCGCCTTGTCAGATTCGATGTTTGATGAAATTGAATGGATAGTGGTTTCAATGGGGGTCGACGGAGCCTTTGCCAAACATCACGAGACTTTTTATCGTGTGACGATTCCAAAGATTGATGTCGTCAATCCAGTTGGCTCTGGTGATGCGACCGTTGCCGGATTGACCGCTGCGATTCAACAAGGTTTTTCGGATGAAGTCGTTTTAAAGCAGGGCAATGTTTTAGGAATGCTGAATGCTCAGGAAGCGACGACTGGCTATGTCCAATTAGCCAATTATCAAAAACTATATGATCAAATCTTAGTGGAGAAAGTGTAGGAGGATACGGAAATGAACGAAGAAAAACGTCAATATATTAAGCAACTATGCAATGAAGATGGAGTGATTGGAGCCTTAGCAATTGATCAACGCGGGGCTTTGAAGAAGATGATCACAAAATTCAAGGGCAGCGAAGCAGAAGAATCAGAAATCGTTGAATTTAAAGAAATTGTTTCTTCACAATTAACGAAATATGCTTCATCGATTTTATTAGATCCCGAATATGGCTTGCCAGCAGCTGACGTTAGAGCAAAAAATGCCGGCTTGCTGTTAGCTTATGAAAAAACTGGTTACGATGCGTCAACTCCCGGCCGTTTACCAGATTTATTATCGATCTGGTCAGTTAAACGTTTAAAAGAAGCAGGCGCCGATGCTTGTAAGTTCTTACTTTACTATGATGTCGATGAAGCAGAAGAAATCAACAATCAAAAACATGCCTTTATCGAACGAATCGGTTCAGAATGTCAGGCTGAAAACTTACCCTTCTTCTTGGAGCTTGTTTCTTATGACGCGAACATCTCTGATGCGACTTCGAAAGAATACGCCATTAAGAAACCTCATAAAGTCAACGATATGATGAAGGAATTTTCTGATCCACGTTATGGCGTAGATGTGTTAAAGGTGGAAGTACCCGTCAATATGAATTATGTAGAAGGCTATGCGACGGGCGAAGCCGTGCATACAAAAGCCGAAGCCGCTAATTTTTTCAAAGAACAGGCTGAAGCCACTAACCTGCCATTTATTTTCCTAAGCGCCGGTGTAAAAGCAGAGTTGTTCCAAGAAACACTGCGCTTCGCGAAAAATGCCGGCTCAACCTTCAATGGTGTATTGTGCGGCCGTGCGACTTGGGCAGATGGTGTAGAAAGCTATATCGTTGATGGAAAAGAAGCAGCGATGAAGTGGATGAATACGCAAGGGCGTAAAAATATTGAAGAATTAAATGCCGTATTGAAAGAAACTGCTACACCGGTGGAAGTGTTAACAGTAACTATCGGCTAAAGATCTGCCTAACAAGTGAACGATAAATAGACAGCTTTTGTCTAGAAAAATATAAGCAGCTCATCCTTCAAAACAGAGGATAAGCTGCTTGTTTTGTTTTTATGCACTATGTACCGCATATTGGAGTATTTTTTCGCAATGTAATGTCAGAGAATCGATAAACGGGATCGGTTGTTCTAAATTATTTGCTAACGCAGGCAACTCGGTGCATCCTAAAATAACGCCATCGATATGATTGTTTTGAATGTGTTTATCGATGATTGTTAGAAAGTCTTCTTGTGCTTTTGGTGTAATATTATTTACGGCTAAGTCATCAAAAATGATCGAGTTTATTGTGTTTTTATCTTTGTCAGAAGGAACTACCATCTCGATACCGTATTTCATTAGTTCATCTTGATAGAAAGAATGGTTCATTGTATAGCTAATGCCGGTTAGTAATAATCTTTTCAGCTTTTTTTGAAGAGCGAAATCTTTAACTGCTTCAAGAATACTGATAATTGGCAAATCAGTTTTTTCTTTAATGATTGGTAATACAGAATGTGGAGAATTTGCGGACATAACAATAACTTCACAGTTCGCGTTTTCTAAATTTTTAATGCCTTGAGCGATGTACGCAACATACTCTTCTGTTTTATTATGATCTTCTAAATCGGTAAAATACTGAAAGTTTAAACTTTCTATCGCAATTTCAGGATAATAGTAATTGTGTTTTTCCTCATAATAAAGGGTCAAGATTTTCGAATAGTACTCAATCGTAGAAGCTGCACTGATTCCGCCTAAGATGCCTATTTTTTTCATAAGTTCTCCTTCACTATAAATGACTTATTATCTTTTGCTCTCATCGTTGCTAAAATCCCATCAAGATGATCGTACTCATGTTGAATAAGTTCGGATAACTCATCTTCAAATACAACCTCTTGCTTTTCCCAGTTTTGATCCGTATACCTAAGCAAACATCTTTTATGCCGAAGCACCTTAACCAATAAATTCGGAAATGACATACAGTCATCAAGCACCTCCATTGTTTCATCATCTGGAAAATCTAGTACAGGGTTTACAATGATGGTCGGTTCATTATTGATATACATATAAATGATTCGCTTAAACATACCAATCTGCGGAGCGGCGATCGCTCTTCCAGCATGGTAGGTCTGTTTAAAATTAATCAACGTATCATGCATATCACAAATGATCCCTGATAAATCTTCCGTACTTGAGACTGCTTCACTGATTTTGTATAAATCAGGATTACCTAACAATAAGATCTTTTTGATCATTGACGCATCTCCTTTCTGTATAGTTTGAGTGTAAGCTGGAGATTGTATGGATTCAATGATAAAATTGTATGCAAGACAATTAAAAGGATGTGACCTATATGCCAGTAAATTCCTTTGAAGATTACTCAATGAGTTGGCGTCCTAAAATCGATAGCAGTGAACTGCCGCTTTATTCAGCAATCGCACAGACGCTGGAGCGGGATATAGAACATGGGACTTTAAAACCAAATGATAAACTTCCGCCTCAACGAGAATTGGCTGATTTTTTAGATGTAAATTTAAGTACGATCACTAGAGCCTTCAAGCTATGTGAAGCAAAAGGATTAATTAAAGGAAGTGTGGGAAAAGGCACATTCATTTCTTCTGATGTCAAAGCAAACAAACCGATGTTAAGTGAATATCGAAAAAGCGGGATTATCAATTTAGGGCCGTCACATCCTTTATATAATGAAAATAAGTACATCACAAAACTCTTGAGAAAAATGACTTCAAAAATCAATATCGAGAATTTGTTGCAGTACCATGACCTGACAGGTACGCAAAGTCAAAAGGAAAATGCCCGTGAATGGTTGGAACAGCAAGGGATTACCACATCCACTGACAATATTTTAATTGCTTCAGGACTACAGAATTCCTTAGCGATAATTTTGTCTTCCTGTTTTAACTATGGGGATAAAATTTTGACGAATAGTGTTGTATATCCTGGATTAAAAAATATTGCGGCTATGTTAGGTATTCGATTGATTCCGATACCTTATAAAAATAGGCAATTGGATATCAATTATTTAATTCAAGTATGTAAACATGAAAAGATCAAAGGAATCTATCTGATGCCGGACCATCAAAATCCTACTGCACTCACTATGAGTGAGCAAGAAAGACTGGAAGTAAGTGATGTGATTCAACGTTTTTCTCTGCTGGCCATAGAAGATGGGACTTATACGTTTCTCAGTTCAAATCAGCATAAGCCCTTATACCATTATGTCCCTGATCAGGTGATCCATATATGCACATTATCTAACTCATTATCTGCTGGATTAAGAATTTCTTTTATGGTTGCTCCTCTTAATTATCGTGAAAAGCTGTTAAGCGGGATCAGAAACATAAATGTGATGTCATCGCCTCTAGATTCTGAGCTGGTCTCACAATTAATTCAAACAAGACTAGCCAATAAAATTATCAAGGAAAAGATACAAGAAATAGAGGAAAGAAATACAGTGACGGAGGAAGTTCTCGGAGATTTTGAACTACTAGGAACGCATAGAAGTCAGTTTCGGTGGTTAGTTTTACCTGATGAGGAAAAAAGTCATGCACTCGAAGCTGAGTTAAGTCAAAAGGGTGTGGATGTTTTTTGCAGCGATCGTTTTTTAGTGGGGAACGCCAAAAACGAACAAGCACTCCGATTAGCAATTTGTTCGCCTCAATCGCTGGAGGAATTACGCGAAGGATTAACGATCATAAAAAAAGAGATTCAATAGCTTCGTTCATTTTAGCTGTAATAAACTGATAAGCAGGTTGTGGAAGGAAAAGAAGCAGCTATCGAATGGATGAATACTCAAGGATGTTAGAACATCGAAGAATTAAATGTTGTGTTGAAAGAAATCGCGACATCTGCTACTTGGGGATTGGATCGAAATACGAATGTTCTGACTTGGCTGCTTGAACACGAACCGACAACCTTTGAGGTGTATGTGACAGAAAAGCTAATCGAATAAAACGAAGGAAGGCTGGAATACCATGTTCCAGTCTTTTTGAATATAGTTGTAGTTTCAATTTAGAAAATATTTTTCAGATCATGGTCTAAAATGTCCATATTTAATTATTTTTTTGTTGAATTTCTTCAAATCTTCACAAAAAGAGCGTGGACTTTGAAGAAGAGCGTGTACTATGCTTAAAAGCAAAAGAGGAATTACTAATTCCATACGAGGAGTGAATATACATGCGTGTACTGGTGGTTGAGGACAATCGTGAGCTGGCTTTATCCGTAAAAAAGGGGCTAGAGCAGGAGAATATTTCTGTAGATGTAGCTTATGATGGCGAGTCAGGAGAAGAGAAGGCCTTCATCAATTCATACGATGGGATACTACTAGATTTAAATCTGCCTAAAAAAGATGGATTATCTGTTTTACAAAGTCTCCGTGCTGAAGAAGTCGAAAGTCCAGTTATCATTATTACTGCACGTGATGAGATTGAAGAACGAGCAAAAGGCTTGGATTTTGGAGCGGATGATTATTTAGTCAAACCTTTTGAGTTACTAGAATTAAAAGCACGGATACGCGCGGTTATTCGTCGTTATCATGGACGTGCACTGCCGCAGATTTCAATTGGTGCTTTGAAGATTGATCCATTAGGTCGAAGGGTCAGCTATCAAAAGACAGAGGTGGTCCTGAAACCCAAGGAATTTGATATCTTACTGTGCATCGCTCAGCGTCATCCAGCGGTTGTTTCGTCTGAGGAAATTTCTGAACATGTCTACGATGAAGATTTTGATCCTTTTTCGTCGGTTCTGCGAGTGCATCTGGCTCGTCTAAAAAAGAAACTGGCCGAAGCAGCTGAAAAAGAGGTCTTAAAAACCATTCGAGCAAAGGGGTACCAGCTATGCGATTAAATTTTAAAATGACGTTAACGATGCTGGCTTTTTCACTGTTGGTGACAGGCGTGATTTTAGTGAGTTTCTTCTTTCTGAGAAATAATTTGGAGGGAATCAGTATCGCATCTACCTTAGGTGAAGATGTTTATTTTATGGAAGAGGGTAAGACGGTTCAAGCAGAGACGCAGATGGAAGCTTCTAAATCTTCCAACAATCAATTTATGACTATTTCGATGATAGATAAAGCTTACCAGGACGAACTGTTTAAATACTTACCAGCGATGGTGCTGGTTATTTGTTCTGCCATCATGTTATTAACGTTTATTCTTTGGTTGGTTTTGCGCAAAATTTACAGCAATCAAATCTTAGCGATTACGCGTGATTTAACGTTTATTGATCAAGTACCTAAAAATACTGTGAAGGATGAGGCATTAAATGCGGCTTTTAATAAGCTAAAGGATAAGTTCGATGGTCATTTGGAGGATTATCGACGGTTAAATAGTTATCTGACCCACGAGCAGAAAAATGCCATCGCTATTTTGCGTACGAATCTGGAAATAGAACGGCAACATGCCGATCAAGGAAATTTAATGCTTTTAGATCGGATGACCGACAGTATTGACGATATTTTGACATTATCCAATAACTCAGAGGATCTTAGCACGGAAGTCGTAGACGTTTCACTGATCTGTGCGGAAGTTTGTGATGCCTACAAAAAGAATTATCCGAATCTTTTGTTTGCGTTTACTGAAGATCAACCAACCCTGATTCATGGACGAGATCGTTGGATTTATCGGGCGGTTTCGAATTTAGTCGACAATGCAATCAAATATGGTGAAGGAAAACTGGTAACTGTCACCATTTCAAACCAAAAGGGTAGCGTGATTATTGAAGTAAAAGATCAGGGAATTGGCATTCCTCAGGAGAAACAGGCATCAATTTTTTCTCATCAGTACCGAGTGCATGGGCTCAAGCAGGATGGCTATGGTATCGGACTTTCTGTGGTGTCCCATGTCTGTGATCTTTGTCGCGGGTTTGTCTATTTGGAAAGTGAAGAAAAAAACGGTTCGTCATTCTATTTAAGTTTTCCTAGTATTGGTTAACATTCAGTTAACACTGGATTTGCTAAGATACGCTCATAGGAGGAGAAGTAAGCGATGATCATCATCCGACATGCTTGGCTAAATTTTAAACGCAACCGCTTCAGTCATCTAAAAAATGGCTGCTTCATTTTAATGATCTTGCTGTTTGTATTTTTGCTGCTGCAGGTTTATTTAACCGCTTCAGCCTATTTTTCAGATTATCAAGAGCAGACGGCAGCGATAATAAAAGGCGTGCAAGATTTAAAAAATGAACAAGCAAACAAATTTAATATGACCGATTACGAAACATTAAAAGCAAAGCCTTATGTAAAAAAGAGTCAATTAACAAGACAGGGGATCATCCCAACTAGTTTGCAGCAACCGGAAGATCAAATGTTCGGCAGCTTTTCCAGCTCTTCATCGGAGCAAAATCTAGATGACTACTTATCAGTGTCAATGTTGGAGGACGATGCGTTAAAAACGTTGTTGTCCACTAAAAAGGCTAAACTCCAAGGGAATATTCCTTTAAAAAAGAACAGCTGTGTGGTTAGTCGTTCTTTGGCTAAGATTAACAAGTTGAAACTAGGAGATACAATTATGCTTGGAGCAAAAGGGCAAGAACACAAGATCAAGATTGTCGGCATAGCTGAATTTTCAACGATAGAATGGGCATCAGCTCCAAGTAGCATCTTAATCAGCTGGGAAACAGGTTCAGCGGTGGAGCAAAATATGGTATCGAATTTTTCTTGTGTAATGTATCAATTGACCGATAAAAAGGAATTAAAAAATTTTGTAAAAGACTTTAAAAAAACAAAATCTTTTAAAAATTATTCTCTAATCAATCAAAGTTGGGCACAAGAAATTTTAAAGTCGTTTAAGGATACGCTTGATCTGTTGTTTAACGGAGTAGTTGTTGCACTGATTATGGGGCTTTTAGTGATTGCTGTTTGTTCCACATTAGCGATTAATCAGCGACAAGATTTTTATACGTTGCATTTGATGGGGATGAATCCCAAGGTTTTATCGGCGAGCAGTTCATTAGAAAATAGCTTGCTTATAATTGGGCTCGGAGTAATCGCATTTTTTAGTTCTCGACAATTGAGTGGCTGGATTACTGGCGAGTGGCTAATCAAGCTGCAAAAGAGTTTGACTGAACAAGAGCCATTTGTTGACTGGACAATTCCCCATTTAGAGCAAAGTATGAACAGCTGGACAAATTATTCAGCAGTTCTATTTTTAGGAATCTGTCTATTAATGATGTTGATAATAACCAATCTTCGAATTGCTAAAATTGTTCGTGCTCCCTTACAGGTGGTGGCAAAGCCATGACAAAATGGAACTTGGATCAGGTTAACTATCGTTATAAACATTCAAAGATCCCGACATTTGACAAGATTCGAGGCAGCTTTCAAATAGGAAAAAGCTACCAAATTTCTGGTGATTCTGGCAGTGGCAAGTCTACGCTTTTGGCTTTATTCGCTGGTTTAATCACTTGCTGTAGCGGTTCCTTAACTTACGATCATCAAGAAATTGCTAAGATTGATCGAAACCACTATCGAAGCCAAGAGGTCGCTTGCTTATTTCAAGAGGGCAGTCTCCTGAAGGACTCAGCCTTGGCCAATCTGGAAATGGAGACACTACTATCCGGTAGAAAGGTCGATAAGGACGTGTTAATACGCGGCTTGTTATCGATAGGTCTATCGGAAAAACAGTTAAACATTCCCTTGACTAAATTAAGTAAGAAAGATCAACAGCTCGTTGCTTTAGCAAAATTATTGCTGAAAAAGCGGGCGCAATTGATTTTAGTCGATGAGCCTGAAAAGGTTTTTAGTGAGTGCGGAGTATCTTTTGCCATGAATAAGCTTAGAAGTCATAGTCTGCAGGAAAAGAAATGCTTCATTTTTACAACACAAACCACGCAATCGGTCAAATTTGCGGATGAGCTATGGGGACTTAATAGAGGGAAGTTACTCTTCATCAAAGAACAAGTCGAACTGTAGCATGATCTCGCTTTCCAACCATCTAAGTTCTTTGATAGGAAGGATGTTACGATGAATTATTGGAAACGAGCAAAAAACAGTATCTTAAGAACAAAAGGGAAATCATTGATCCTATTTGCGGTCATTTTTGTATTAGGAAATGTCATTGCCGGAGCAATCGCGATCCAGCAATCAACAACCAATGTTGAAAAGAAGATGAAACAGGAGTTAGGAGCAACGGTCTCTGCCGAACCGGATTTAAACAAAATCCTGGAGCAAAACGAGAACGGTGAAATGCAGGCTTCCTCCCAGAACGAACGACTAAAGGAAGAAACCATTAAAAAAATGGGCGCGTCACCCTATGTAAAGGATTATGATTATAGCTATATGGCTTATTTGTATGTGAAGAAGTTCAAAACCTATGAACTTCAAGATCAAGGAGACATTCATTTCGCCACTCCCTACAATTCAATGACCTTAAAGGGAAGTAATAGTACCGAACCAATGGATTTCAAGAATAAAAAAGTTAAGCTGGTTGATGGCCGTATGCTGACTAAAGAAGAACTGGCTGGCAAAAAACCAGTAGCGTTGATTTCTAAGAAGGTGGCCGATGAAAATGGCCTATCCGTTGGCGACCAAATGGTTTTAGATACCGTCACTTTGCTTCCGAAAGAGGACGGCTCAATGGATACTCAGGATTCCACAGAGCATGGCATCAAGATCGTGGGCCTATTTGAACCAATCAAGCTGGAAAAAAAGAAAAAAGAAGGACAAAACGGGCAAGACGCTCTGAACCAGCAGATTACTGAATTGGAGCAATACAACACCGCTTTTGTTTCCAACGGTTTAGTACGGGAAATCAATAAGATTGAGATGGACAACCAGCCGGAAGAATTGAAGGAAGATTCTGATGGGGAAGTGTCGCCGATTTTCACTTTGAAATCACCAGATGATGTGGCTGCTTTTAAAAAGGAAATGAAGCCGTTATTGCCAGATGGCTATAAAGCGGTTGCTTCTACGGATGAGTTTGACAAGGTAGGGGCAAGTGTTAAGCGCCTTTCTAAAATCTCTGGTTATGTCGTACTGCTGGCGATTCTAGCCTCCTTATTGATCATCACTCTCGTAGTCGTGTTGTTTATGAAGGATCGCCGATATGAGTGGGGGATTTATTTATCGCTGGGAGAGCATCGAAAGAATATTATGAAGCAGGTCATTGCTGAACTGTTAGTGATTAGTCTAGCTGCTTTACTGATTTCCTTAGTATCAGGAAATGTTTTAGGGAAAATGGTCTCTGAATCATTGATTGCAGGGGATGCGATGGATCAGTCTGCACAGGATATCGGTTCGCAAATGATTTCAATGGGCGGAAATGCTTCGGTTTTAGCTTCCTCGTTGTCAAATCAAGATGTCTTAAATAATTACGAAGTACGTTTTTCTATGACATATATTGTGACCTATCTGATCGCTGGTATCGGAACGATACTTTTAGCCGCTGTTTTACCTTTAACGTATGTGATGCGGTTGAATCCGAAGAAAATCATGATGTAGGAGGAATGGACAATGACGATTTTAGAAGCAAAAGACTTAAGCTATTTCTATCAAGATGGTGAAAAAAGAGGTTCTATAATATTTTGTGTTGGTGGAAAATCGAAGGCGATTTTCTACTAATACTTTTTTCTTCGTTTCAACTCAAAAAGAGACTCACTTTTGGTAAAATTTAGTCGACCAAAACGTCACCCTACCAAAGG
>PPYE01627637.1_pt1 | contig 29183 bp, 24 predicted proteins | sample 1559881 | NCBI WGS metagenome assembly PPYE01 (sample SAMN08240022, study PRJNA423297) | Human gut metagenome, whole genome shotgun sequencing project. | reverse complement strand
GTACCATAGGTCTCCTGCGAATTTAGGGCCCTCCGGGAACCCCACGTGGCCGCCTTCCTCCGGGAATTCGCCCACCACAGACGAGCTCATCTCTGCGGCCGTGGGAAGAACCCAGGCAGGCAGAAACGGATCGTTCTTAGCATTGAGCAGGAGGAGTGGCACACGTACGCCGGGAAGATACTGCTTAGCCGAACACTTCTGCCAATATTCCATGGCTGAAGAGAAGCCGTGCACCGGCGCCGTATAGATGTCGTCGAAATCATACATAGTCCGGCACGCTTGTGCCTTTTTTAAATCAAAAAGATCTGGATATTGGCGGGCTTTATCTTCTAGTTTGCGCTTTAAGGTCTTAAGAAACATGTCCGCATAGAGCGCATTGACGCCCTTGCTCATGCGTTCACTGCCCGCGACGAGATCAATCGGAGCACAAATGGACACTGCCCCTTCGACCAAGCCAATCGCCTCACTGCCCAGATCGCCAAGGCACTTCGTGAGCTGATTGCCGCCAAGACTCACGCCGACGGCATAGAGCTTTGCATTGGGAAAGCGTGCTTTCACAGTATGAAGCACCCAGCTGTTATCGGCCGTATCACCAGCGAAATAAGCTCGCGGCTTTCTGTTCATAAGTCCGCCGCAACTGCGGAAATGCGCCACTAGACCGCGCCACCCGAGTTCAGCGCATTTGGCCATTAGCGCCTCCGCATAATGGCTATCGCTGCCGCCCTCGAGGCCGTGAAAGTGCACCAGCACCGGAGCGTTCAGATCTGCAGGCTCCGGCGTAGACCAGTCCCACGCAACGATATCGCCGTCGGGCGTTTCGACGATCTCCCGGCGATAAGCAATATGCGGACGTGCAGTAACACGGGCTGGAATGACGGTCTGCAGGTGACCTCCCGGACACCAAGACGGAGCTTGGTATAAAGACTCGGATATCGGCATAGTTTGAAGAAAAAAAAGATCGACGTCGGGCTTCATTAAGTCCTATACGGGTTTACCCGACATTTTGAATAAATGAGCTATTTTAGTGCGATGCGGCTTCAATGCTTAATTTTGATCTGCTGCAGGCCATGCATTTTTATTTGTCAGGCTCTGCGGTGCCAAATACGTGCCGCCAAAGATCAAGCACCGTGTTGCGTTCTTCCGCAACCAGCTCTGGCGGTACACGAGCCGGAACGCTTTCACCAGCATTGAGGCGAATTTCATGCTGGAGCGCCCGGTAACGGCGATAAGCACGTACGGCAGCCTGGGCAAGATTACCGTCAATGAGACCCAGGCGGGCGCTCATTTCCAAAAGCAGAATATTGCCGAAGTTGTTGACCAGTTCTGGATGAGAAGCGCTCCATCCAAGCACCATGAACTGCACAATAAACTCAACGTCGACCATGCCGCCTCGACTGTGCTTCAGATCAAACTGCGTTGTTCGATTGGGGTGGCCTTCCAGCATTTTCCGGCGCATCTCGAGCACTTCGGCTTTAAGCGGTTCGATTGCTCGCGGCATACGCAGAATCTCCGCACGCTCCTGCTCAAAACGTCTGCCGAGCTCCGGATCTCCGGCCACAAAGCGTGCTCGGGTAAGTGCCTGATGTTCCCACAGCCAAGCCCCATTGCCGTCCATATTTCTCTGGTACCGCGAAAACATCTCGAACGAACACACGGCGAGCCCATTTTCACCATTCGGACGAAGCCGCAGATCAACGTCAAAGAGTTTCCCTGACGAGGTCTGTACGGTCAGCATGCTCATCATGCGGCGAACGAGTCGACTGTAAATTATGTCGGCGTCAGGATTAGGGTCGTCATAGAGAAAGACAATATCCAGATCACTTTGATAGCCGAGCTCCTTTCCCCCAAGTTTGCCGTAACCAATGACAGCGAATTTCGGGGGCTCGTCAGGATGGTTGGGAAGGCTCGCCCACGCAAGGTCGAGTACTTCGGCGATCACGGCATCGGCAAGTGCGGAGAGTTGATCGGCCAGCCGCTCGACCGCGAAGCGGCCGTCCAGATCAGCAACAAGCAAACGAAATACTGCGCCATGGTGAGCATCGCGCAGATAATTGATCTGACGCTCCTGATCGCCCCCGGCTGAGGTTAAGGCCTCATGAAGCGCATCCCGCCACTTCGACCAGTCCACCGGCGTGAAGTCGTCCATTTCGGTACTGCGTGCATCGACCAGCTCGTCCAACACAATGGGATGACGCACGACGTAATCGGCGCTCCAGCGACTGGCAGCTAAGACTCGTCCGACACGTGCGCAGGCACTTGGATATTGATATAGCAACGCCGCATAGGTTGAGCGTCCTGCAATTGCTTCAAGAAGCTTCAGATAGCGGCTCAGCTCTTCAGCCTGACTAATGACACGAGGCCCTGCACCCTCGATCCATTGCGACGCTCGCTCCACCACAAACTGAACCAATAACCGCAAGCGCGTGCGGGCTTCTTCAGAAAGCACTGCAGACCGACGTCCGGAAACCAATGCCAAGATGCGTCCGGCAAGCTCCTCCGAGGCATCGCCGTAACCGAAACCTCTGAGCTTTTCCTCAAGCAGCATTGGAGCCGAAGGCGCCCCTTCGGACCAGCCAAGCGGCCAAGCATCTTTGTCCTTCACCTCAGCTTTTTCAGCATTGACATGAAAAACGCCGTCGAAAGTCGCCGCCACGAATTCACGCACCTTCTCCACTTCAGCCCACAGCTCCGCAGGGGCGGCGCCGAAGAGACCTGCAGCGCGCTCGAGTGTTTCACCCGAATGCGGAAGCCACTGCGTCTGCTGATCATCCACATATTGCAGCGCATGCTCAAGATCGCGCAGAAACACATAGTCCGTCTTTAATTTTTCCCCGACATTAGGCTGAATGGCCCCTGCATGCACCAGAGCGTCAATCATCCTCAAGGTGCTCTTTCCACGCAGTTTCATATCACGACCGCCGCGAATCACCTGCAATGTCTGCACGATGAATTCAATTTCACGAATACCGCCTCGGCCGAGCTTGACGTTGCAGCCTTCTCGGGCACGCAGCGCCTCGCGGCGGTCAGTTTCAGCACGAACCATTTCGTGGAGCTTCGTGAGTGAACTAATCGCACTGAAGTCCAGATACTTGCGAAAAACAAACGGCGTCACCAATGATTGAATATCAGCCTTTTGAGCCTCAAACTGCTCAGGTGAGGCGAATACCGGTTCGCTCACGATCCGGCCCTTAAGCCAAGCAAAGCGCTCCCAATCGCGCCCCTGCGTATAGAGATACTCTTCGAGCATCTCGCTCGAGCAGACAATCGGTCCCGCATCCCCGTTTGGGCGTAGCCGCATGTCAACGCGGAATACAAACCCTGGTCCTTCAACATCATTGAGCGCAGGAATAATCCGGCGCGCTAAACGGGCATAAAACTCCGACACTGCGAGCGTACGGCGGGCATTGGGGTATTCCGGCGTTGCGCGCGTTTCCCCGTCTTCACTGTAGAGAAAAATAAGATCAATGTCCGATGAGACATTCAGTTCGCACCCGCCCAACTTTCCCATGCCTACCACAAGAAGATCTTGCGGCGCTCCGGATTCGCCAAACGGCACTCCATGACGTTCTGCGAGCTCTCGAGCACAAACCCGTACAACCGCACGCACGCTTTCTTCAGCGAGTGCCGTCATCGTATCGACGACTTCGTCATAACCGCAGCACCCAGTTGAATTGCGAGCGATGAGGCTCACCATGAGCTCTCGCCTGAGCTGCCGCAGTGCATAAGCGAGCTGCGTACTGTCCGTGACGCCGCGTACCGGCTCAACAATGCGGTCGCGCGTCCAGGGCACAGCAGCCAAATCTTGGAGACGATGCAGACGCTCGTCATCACTTCCCGCCGGCAGCATTGCCTTAAGCGAGCGATCAACAAAACTCGACAATTTAGGCACATCCTGAAGATGAATTTTGCTGAGCACGAGAGAGTCGAACGTCATGATGAAGCGTGGCTGAATGCAATTATCAAAAAACAACACTGCCAACAGTGGTCAGAAAAAAGAATACCCCTCGAAACATATATGTGAGCGCTCAATGCGTTGTATTCAATGGCGGCAGATACAAACCAAGGAATTTGTCTCAGTCTTCATGGGTGATAATTCCTATAGTTTGTACTCCCGACAATCCAACTACCAATGCTTTCAGAAGACGAAAAAGGCTCACCCAGGACTCTCCTGCGCGAACGTGTGCTCGCAGCACTCGGCTGGCTGCTCCTTGTCGTCTTCTTTATCGCATCAATTTTCATATTGACCGCCCGCTGGTTCGTTACCACCCAGCTTTCCAGTCATTCCGACGAAATCGCCGCTTTTATTGCGGAAACAACCGGCATCGACATCACTGCAGAGCGAATGGACGTCGGCTTCACTGTCATTCATCCAGTGATATCGCTCCATAACGTTAAGCTGTCCCGCCGCGGAGGTCCCGTTTCACTGAGTCTTCCTTCCGTTCAAGCCGAACTTTCCTGGAGTTCACTCTGGCATCTTGAACCGCGCTTCTCAACGCTGATCATCTCTCACCCAACTCTTGATATCCGCAAAGTCGACGAAAATCATTGGGATGTAGCTGGATTTGCCATTAATACCAGCCTCTCTACGACTTCTTCCGAAGCCGAAGCCGGGCAGCGCTTTTCGCGTTGGCTGTTCGGGCAGGGACGACTAATGATTGAAGACGGTACCTTCCGCTATCACGACGAATCATCATCGACGAACGGCCCGCTGACACTCGAGCGCGTAACCGCTGTATTTCGCCAAGAACTCTTCGATTACCGGACTGCCGTTTCAGGAATTCTCATGGAAGGGAGTACGCCTCGGTCATTTGATCTTCGCGCCCGCATCCGCAAAAACATATTTGCTTTGCCTGACAACCCGCTGACCTGGTCGGGAGAGCTTTACGGAGACCTGGACAGAATCCGCGCCTCTGAACTGCTCAAAAATCTTGGTCTCAAGGGGCCGCTCTACTCCGGCATTGGCTCGACCCGTTTCTGGGCATCTTTTGAGCAAGGCCGCGTCACATCCATTACTGCTGATCTTGCGCTGGCAGACGTTCGTGCACAACTTGCTCCCAAACTCGCCGAACTGCGTCTTCCCCGGCTGACGGGACGGCTTCATTATGCAGACGACGGCAGTCAAACCCGTTTTTCGGCCAAGGACTTCACTTTCACCACGATCAATGACGCACGATTCGGTCCCTCGGACATTGAAGCGCAATGCGACCATGACGTCTCCGGCACCGTTATTGGATACAGCTTTAAAGCCTCCGAATTGTCGCTCTCAAACATTGCCAAAATTGGTACATCCTTACCGCTCCCAGCTGCTGCACTCAAACTGCTGAGAGATCGGCCTTTTTCCGGCACGCTTCGACAACTTAACGCCTCTTTCAATGGCGACTACGCCGATCTGGGGGCCTGGACGTTTTCAAGCTTTTTTACAGGTCTGTCGCTGCCCCCCGCAAATGACGGCATGCCTGGCGTTCGCAACATTTCAGGCGAAATCTCAACATCGAACCCTGGAGAGTTCGAAGTCGACCTCGACACACACTACGCCACGCTCTACTTCCCGGGCATCTTCCGGCATCCGCAAATGAATTTCTCATCCATCACCGGACGCGTGTCAGCCGCACTGCATTCGACACCGAAATTCACATTCACGAACATTACTGCCGTATCAGCTGACGGCACAGTCCGAGGCTCTGGCACATGGGAAAGTACCGGAGGCGCAGGCACTATCAACATTTCCGGGACAGCTGAAGGAGTTGATGGTGCAGCAGTCCACAAATATCTCCCCATCGTCGTGGGCGACCCTGCGCTCGACTATGTTGAAGCAGCAGTGCTGGCTGGCCGAGTTTCCAATGGACGGTGGGAAGTTCGCGGAAAACTCGATGACTTCCCTTGGGACGGTGCCGCCCCACAGGAAGGACACTTTCTCATTGAAGGAGACGTCACCGACGGCCGAATGGACTTTATGCCCTCACGCCGAGCTGTCACACGCTCGGGGCGTACGGAATGGGCTCAAGGCGAACATTGGCCGCTGCTTACCAACATCGTCGGCCGCATGCAGTTTGAAGGAAACCGCATGACGATCACAGGGCACTCAGCCAGCAGCGGCGGGCTGAAAGCTCGAGACGTCGTGGTGGAAATTCCTTCATTTGCCGCAGATCCCGTCATGCTCACCGTCAAAGGTGCAGCTGAAGGAGATCTGAAAGATGCACTCGCCTATCTCTCGACAACGCCTTTTCTCAAAGAGATATACGGCGAGAGCTTTGATCAATCCAAAGGATCGGGCTCAGTCCAAACGATTTTGGATCTCGCGCTGCCGCTGACCGGCAACAACGCCCCAAAGTGGTCGGTAACGAGCACGATATCCAATGGTCGTTTCCAATATCTGCCGATACTTCCTGAAATAACGCAGCTTTCCGGAACTCTTCTCACCGCAGACTCAGGCGTTTTAACCCCCAAGCCTCTCGTTGGCAAAACAAGTGCTGGTCCCATCACTATTTCTGCGACGCCTAATAAGAATGAGGCGCAGCTCAAAATCGTCGGCACCGTCAGCGGTACAGACATTGAGCGGCTAATGACCGGCACAGCTGTAGTGCCGATCGTCAAACATCTCTCCGGCTCGGCCCCTTACTCGGTTGACACCCGAATTTCCTTTGCCGACGGTGCTGTGCGCATTACCGGTGAAACACCTGCCGTCGACATCCTCTCCCCGCTCCCTGCCCCCTTGGAAAAACCTGCCGGACGAACCGCAAACACTCAATTCACATTTTTTACCAAGGGTGGAGCAACCAATTTAGAAGTCATCGTCGACAAACTTGTATCCCTTGACCTCCACTGGCAAGGAGACGCCCTTGCTCGCGGCTGGATCGGCATTGGAATTGAAGTAGATATCGACGATATTTCTTGGAAAGAATCTCAGCTTGGCGGACTCGTCGCCACACTTCGACAGGTCCCAGGCATCTGGCATCTGCGCGCCAACGGCGGGGTTGCCGCCGGACAGATCGAATATCAACCCAAAGCCGAAAACGGTCGAGGCTTTCTTTCCGTAAAACTCAACCGACTCAACCTTCCGGAGCTGCCCGCCGCGGAAGATAAACCGCAGAACGTTACAGATCCCGTTCCACCTCAGGCCTCTGAGCCCTCAACGCTGCGGGTGTCAGATCTGCCCGACATTTCTCTCGTGATTGACGAGCTCTCTTGGGGCAAACGCCGCATCGGCAAGATGGAACTTACCGCTGCAGCGGATGATCCCCTCACATGGCGCATCCAGAACCTCACTATCCGCAACCCCGGCGCCACTATTTCGGCCCAAGGCGCCTGGAGTACGACAGCGCTCGACCCGGTCGGCCGTACATCTGCCTCCTTTAAAGCCAATGTCATTAATGCCGGAACGCTGCTCACCAGCTTAGATGTGAAGGATGCTGTGCATGACGCGCCTGGCAATGCCGACTTTCAGCTTTCTTGGGCAGGGCACCCGGGCGCCTTCAATACGCCGACGCTTTCGGGCAGATTCCACGCTTCTGCCGGCGCTGGCCAGCTTCTTCAGGTTGAACCCGGTGCGGGACGCCTTCTGAGCCTCATGAGCATGCAGCACCTGCTGCAGCGCCTTACGCTTGACTTCCGCGATGTGCTCAGCAAGGGCTTTCGGTTTGACTCCTTTCGCAGCGAGGGAACGATCAACAACGGAGTGCTCCACTTTACTAAATCTACTGTCGCCGGCAGCGCAGCTACTGTAGTCATTCAGGGAGATGAAAACTTTGTCACCAACCTGCTTGACATCAAGGCGCTCGTGCTGCCGAGCCTTAACGGTGAAGCAGCCTCCCTTGCCGTAGCCATCGCCAACCCAGCCATCGGCATCGGTTCCCTGATTGCCCAATGGATGTTTAAAGATCAAATTTCCAGCATTCTTTCAAGCGAATACAGCATTGCCGGGCCCATTGATGATCCGATCGTAAAGAAGGTCGAATCCTTTGGTACCCGCGTTGAGCGTCTGGAGGACCGCGCCAAAGACGCCGTTAAAGGAACTGTACGCAAGCAAACGCACGAGAATCAGTGAGAAACCTTTGCCTCGATTCGTTTGACGCGGGATAATTTCCTTTTACGTTTCAATCACCCGCATACAGCGATTTTTCCCGTGTTCAGCTCCTTTAAAAATGACGCCCATTGTGTGGCTTACGCGACTTCTTGTCGGCGCCTACCCACATTGGCAGGGTTGCGCGCCGTCGCCGCGCCAGCGCATCTACTTTGCCAACCATACGAGCCATCTTGACACTATTGTGATCTGGGCATCGTTGCCTCCGGAACTGCGTCGACACGTTCATCCGGTTGCGGCAAAAGACTATTGGAGCCGAGGCGCCATTCGCCGCCGCATTGCCATCAACGAACTCAGATGCGTTCTTATTGACCGCCGTCGAGCAGATCATGCCAATCCGCTCGATCCGTTGCGCGACATGCTCCGTACCGGTGACTCGCTCATCATTTTTCCAGAAGGCACTCGTCGCCCGCAGGCCGAGCCGAGTCCCTTCAAGTCCGGCATCTGGCATTTGATGACGGAATTCCCGCATGTGGAATTTATTCCGGTATATATCGAGAACCTCCACCGCGCTATGCCCAAGGGCGTTCTGATTCCGGTGCCTACTGTCTGTTCCGTTCGCTTCGGCGCCCCTATTCCTCATACGCCGCAGGATTCCAAGGAAGACTTCCTGAATCGCTGCCGCAATGCTGTTATTGATTTGTCGAAAGCATGAGACTCGGATTCACAATTCAAGAGGCCTACGCCTTCCTTTTCTTCGCGATGGTGATCCTCGCTGCCGCAGGTTCAATTTACGTTTCCTGGTCACTCGGGCGTGAAATGACGCCCGAGCGCCATCATCGGCTCACCGCAGTTCGTTCACGACTGCGCATGGCTTGGTGGCTGATCGCCGTTTTCACGATCGCCTTTTTGCTTGGCATGCCGGCGCTGCTCATCTTCTTTGCGTTTTTGAGCTTTTTTCTCCTTAGAGAATTCATCGCCATCACGCCCACCAAGCCTTCAGACCACTACGCACTTGTCATCGCCTTCTATGTGGCGATTCCGATTCAGTATGTCGCCGTGGGATTTGACCTCCCTGAGCTCTATACACTTTTTATTCCGGTTTATCTTTTCCTGGCGCTGCCCGTCATCATGGCACTCTCTCAGGATACGGACCGGTATTTGGAACGCGTTGCCAAAGTTCAGTGGGGCATCATGCTTTGCGTCTTCTGCCTCTCACATGCTCCAGCTATCGCGACGCTAGATCTCACCCGCTACAACTCCAGCGGTCCGCTCCTGATGCTCTTTTTCCTACTTGTCATCTTCGTATCGGACCTCTGTTCAGCCATTGCAAGCCTGCTTCTCGGCGGACGCACACTCAAAACGAATATCAACCGCACTGTGCTCGGCGTTCTATTCGGCGGTCTTGGCGGCATTCTTGCCGGCACCTGTATGTATTGGATTACTCCATTTCGTCTCTGGCAGGCTGTATTGATGGCATTTGCCACGGTGTTGGCAGGCGCTCTTGGCGACCTCGTCTTCAACAGCGTGCGACGCAGCATGGGCGGAGAGCGGCTTGCCGACGAAAGCGATCTCTATATGACACGCGGACTGCTTGCCCGCCTAGCCCCCATTACGTTTGCTGCACCAGTCTTCTATCATCTGACGACAATCTTCTTTATTACGTATAAAGACGTCTTCTAAGGTGCCATAAAAAAACAATAAAAACCCGCTGTCGGCATTTCCGAAAGCGGGTTTTATATACGCATTGACCAAGTTCAGGGAGTTGGGCTCCCCGAGAATCAGCGGCGACGCTGACCAGCGGCCTGCACGGGCGGGCGGCCTTCAATGTGGCGGAAGGTAATGCGGCCCTTGCTGAGATCGTACGGAGAGAGTTCAAGCGAAACGCGATCGCCGGCGAGAATGCGAATATGGTGCTTGCGCATCTTGCCGTTTGTATAAGCGATCAGTTCATGACCGTTATCGAGTTTCACTTTATAGCGGGCATCCGGAAGTACTTCCAGAACCTGGCCCGACATCTCAATGAGATCTTCCTTTGCCATATATTTCCATCGTTTGGTGAACAATCCGTTATCGCCGGCCATTCAGCGGTTTGACGCAACGGCATGTTTGAAGCGGCGCATTGTATCACCAGTCTCCGGCGCAATCATGGTCTTAGGCCAATCAAAATCTGTTTTAAGTGGTGGAAGTACGTGTTCTTCCTTAAGCCATGAGCAATCCACCCTTAGTACTATTTCAATTGTCCGCAGATTTCATTACCCCGCGGAACCTCAATTCAAAAGCTAGCGGCGACTTGGGAAGCGCGCCCCAGAGCTTCTTCTCAGCGTCCGCAGGAGACATTCATGAAGTCCGTTCTTGTCCTTTACTACAGCCATGGCGGCCATACCGCCCGCATTGCCCGCCGCATTTGGGAAACCATCATCGCTGAAGGCCATAAGGCCGATCTGATGGGCATCGTCGAAGCTGACCGTGAAGGCGTTGATTGGAATAAATACGACACCGTAATCATCGGCTGCGCTGTCATCTACGGCAAGATGAATCGCGAACTCGTCGCCTTCGTTAATCGCTTTAAGGCCGTGCTTGATGCCAAGGCCACGAGCTTCTTCTCGGTGTCGCTCATCGCCCGTGCAGAGGCAAAGTGCACCCCGGAAGGCAACCTCTACACGCGCAAGTTCCTCGAAAACAACCCCTGGAAGCCTAAGGACGCACACTGCTTTGCCGGTAAGGTCGACTACCCGAACTGGGGCTGGCTCGATACCAAGGCCATTCAGATGATCATGAAGATGACAAAGGGACCGACGGAACCCACAGCCATCATTGACTACACCAATTGGGACGACGTTCCCGAATATGCCCGCCACTGCCTCACGCTCCAAGCCTAAAGCACTATGCGAGCATCGGCAGCATCTGTTGACTTCCTGCAGCAGACGCTTCCGACATCAGAAAGCCGACTCAAAGCACGGGTTATCCCGCACACTTTGGTCGGCTTTTAGCGTTTAAGCACTCGTTTTTCATGAGTTTTGTCCGCTAAACTCATTAGTTCCCACGATTTTTAGCCGGATTCATCATGTCTGAATTTCCTTGGTTTGCGTCCTATCCTCAGGGTGTGCCGCACGAGATTGATCCTGACGTTTATCCGAACCTCTCCGCCGTGCTTGACGAGTCGGCAAAGAAGTTCCCCAATCATGTCGGGTACACCAACTTGGGCGCCGACGCAACCTATGCGCAGATGAAGGGCTATGCCGAATCTTTCGCTGCATACCTTCAGTCGCTCCCTGACATGAAACCCGGCGACCGCGTAGCGTTGATGATGCCTAACCTGCTGCAGTACGTTGCTGCCGTGTTCGGGATTCTCAAGGCCGGAATGGTGGTGGTGAACATCAATCCGCTACGGCGCACCATGCTGCCATTTCATCACGACCGGTGCAGGCGACATGCTTCCTTTCTCCAAGGGCTGGCTCGTCAATTTCATCATCCGCCGAGTTAAAAAGATGGTGCCGGAATATTCGCTCCCCAACCCAGTAATGTGGACGGATGCACTCAAAATTGGCCGCCGCCTCGGCTTCAAGCCGGTTGAAGTGACAAATGACCAGCTTGCATTTCTCCAATACACCGGCGGCACCACCGGCATTGCCAAAGGGGCAGAGCTCACTCACCGCAATGTTGCAGCCAACATTCTTCAGGTTAGTGCTTGGATTTCCAGCACTTTTAAAGAAGACGAAGAGGTTGTACTGACTGCACTGCCGCTCTATCACATCTTCTCACTTACAGCGACATTGGTGTTTACCAAATGGGCTGCGACGATGGTGCTTATCACCAACCCGCGAGACATCAATAAGCTTGTCGGCGAATGCATCAAACAGAACGTCTCCGTCATCATCGGCGTCAATACACTCTTTGCCGCTATGCTTCGCTCGCCCGCCTTCACGCCGCACGCTCTCAAGAACTTGAAGTTCACCTGCGGCGGCGGCGCTCAGGTTCAGCGCGTAGTGGCTGAAGATTGGCTCGCCCGCACAGGTGTCCCGATTCTGGAAGCTTACGGTCTCACCGAATGCAGCCCCGCCGTCTGCGGCAACATTCCGGGCGCTCCATGGGATGGCTCGGTGGGCGTACCAGTTTCATCCACTGAAGTCTCTATCCGTGGCGACGGATTCCGTGATCTGGGTGTCTGCCCTGAAGGGGCAGATCCGGCTGAATACACGGGTGAAATTTGCGTGCGCGGCCCGCAAGTTATGCGCGGCTACTGGAAAAAGCCTGAAGAAACCGCCGCTGTGATGCGTGACGGATGGCTGCGTACAGGCGATGTCGGCCATATGGATGCCAAAGGTGTAATCTCCATTACCGACCGCAAGAAAGACATGATTCTGGTATCTGGATTCAACGTTTATCCGAACGAGGTTGAAAACGTTATCGCCTCGATGCCTGGTGTTCTCGAAGTTGGTGTCGTAGGCGTTTCTTCTCCCAAATCGGGAGAAAGCGTTAAAGCCGTCATCGTCAAAAAGGACCCTGCACTCACAGCCGACGATGTAAAGAATTACTGCCGCTCACAGCTCACTCGATATAAAGTCCCGCATCAAATCGTTTTCGTGGATGCGCTTCCGAAAACTGCTGTCGGCAAGATTTTGCGCCGCGAGCTTAAAGATCTCTAACCTTCGTATTTGTCTTCCAATAGGGAAAGGCCGCTTTATAAGCGGCCTTTCCCTTGTTAAGCAATACTCACAAAAGAGCTATTTAATTAGTGCCGAATCGGCAACACTGGCTTTTCACCAAGCGCCCCGACTAGAGCTGCAGAAGCAAGGAAGACAAGCTGCGGACCAAGATGCGTATCAACCATTTCAAAGTACTCGGTCAGAGAATGTGCATGCATGCCGCGGCCGCCAGAACAAAGGCATGTCGAGGGAATGTTGAGACTCATCGGTGCATTGGCATCAGTTGACGAGCAGATGTACTTCGAAAGCTCGATACCCAGGCATTTCTGCGCGGCGCGCGAAACTTGCAGCACGGGACAATCATCCGGACGCATACCGGCCGGCCGATTGCCGATCTGAGTACGGGTGAGCTTCAGCTTGAGCGCCTCGTCGACCACATTCCAACAGCGGTTTTCTTCATCCACGGCTTCGTCGAAAGCTTTAAGCACAGCCGCCTCAAGCTGCAAAAGCGCTTCATTGTTAACGGAGCGCATGTCAACTTCTACCTCGCAGTGTGCAGCAATCGAGTTAACGGTTGTGCCGCCCTTGATTGTGCCGATTGTGAAAGTGGTTTTCGGATCCTCTGGAACTTTGAAGTCGGCAATTTTTGCCCCTGCACGGCAAATAGCATGGATGGCTGACGGCACATGCCCAAAGTCAGCATAGGAATGTCCGCCCGTACCATCAACACAGATGCGCCAACGATGCGAACCCGTCGCCCCCTTCAAAATACGGCCGACATCAGTGGAATCGATAGCAATGAAGCCATCAATATGCCGTGATCCGTCAAAAAGCGCCTTGGATCCGCGAATGTCACCGTTGCCTTCTTCACCAACAGTGCCGACGAAAAGCAGGTCCCCCTCGGTTTCAATATGGTTGTCCTCATACATACGAAGGATCTGCAGCAATGCGAGCAGTCCAGAACAATTGTCGCCAATGCCTGGTGCATGATAAATGCGGCCTTCCTGACGAACCTTGACGTCAGTTCCCGCAGGGAAAACTGAGTCCATATGAGCACCAAGCGCGAGCACCGGCCCATTACCGCGGCCAGGTCGACGACCAACAACGTTGCCAATCGGATCTATCACAACATCTTTCAAACCGTAAGTGCGCATCAATTCAGCCACACGCTTGGCACGGTTTTCTTCGTGAAAAGTAGGCGCTTCGATTTCACAGAGCTCAATTTGCTCGCGCATTGCACGATCGACGTCGCGCTCGGCTTCAGCAAAAGCGGCCCGAACCTCAGGTTTGGCTGCCAACTTTTCAACAGTGCTCAGAACTTCAGAATTAAGTGGCGGAATTCCTGCCATGGTCTTCTCCTTTTTTACTGTTCCGGCAGGAGTCTGCACACCGGCCGGCAGACTAAATAACGCTATTTGGTTTCGGCCGAAATGCGTACGGCGGTGCCGTTGCATTCAACCATTTCACCGCCGCGAAGCTTACGTCCGCGGCGCGTTTCCACCTCGCCGTTGACTTTCACTTCACCGCCCTGAATGCGAACTTTGGCCTCACCGCCTGTGCCGGCTAAGCCGGCAGCTTTCATGAGAGCGTCAAGTGTGATGTATTCGCCTTTAAGAGCGAATTGAACCTCTTGTTTCATTTGTAATTTCTTTCGTGTTAACAGCGTTATGCTGACTTGTAATTATCGCAAATCAGTGCTCCTAGGATCCCAACACTCATAAATCGTGACAGAATGCATGCTCCAAATTAACCCTTAGTTCGCCTGCGGTGGTTCTCCACCCCTTTATTTATCGGATCACCGCCCGCGCGTTCGTGAAATGCTTTCCTCCATTGCGATCATCCTCGGCTATCAGGTCGTGGGTGAGCTCATCAGCAGACTTTCTGGTCTTCCTGTGCCTGGTCCTGTGATCGGCATGGTTCTCATGCTGTTGTCTTTCCTGGTGAAAGACAACTTAATCAATAGAGTCCGACCCTCGGCCGGTGTGCTCCTTGCGAATCTGTCGCTTCTTTTTGTGCCGGCAGGCGTAGGCATCATGCGCCACGGACAACGCTTTCTCAATGAAGGCGTAGCAATCATGATTGCGCTTGTCGTCTCCACCGTCATCGCAATGATTGTCACGGCCTACGTGATCATTCTGATGCAGAAATGGCTCAAGCTTTCAGACGAAGATTGACATGATGGATCTCTTTCTTGACGCTTTTGCGCACCTTGAAAAGAACCCGGCCTTCTGGCTCTGCCTGACACTCTCCTTTTATGTTTTGGGTCAGGTGATTTTCAAGGCGGCCAAATTCAACCCGTTCCTTTCACCGATCATCATTTCGGTGGTCTGCCTCATCTCCTTCCTTGTGGCAACGGGCGTGCCGTATGAAACCTATTTCTCTGGCGCGAATTTCATTCATTTCCTGCTTGGCCCGGCTACTGTGGCGCTTGCAGTGCCGATTTATGAACAACGCTCAAAACTTGCCCGTCTGTGGCTGCCGCTGCTGACAGGGCTGCTCGCAGGGTGTACCGCCGCGATGGTCAGCGTCATCCTGATCGGCGGGGCGCTCGGTATTTCTTCTGAGACGCTGATGTCTCTCGTCCCGAAATCTGTCACGACGCCGATTGCTATGGGCATTTCCGAATCGCTCGGCGGCCTTCCGGACCTCACCGCTGCTCTCGTTGTGCTCACGGGTATGACCGGCTCCATCATCGGTCGTCCGCTCTTCAAACTGCTGCGCATCAAATCTGAACCCGTTTGCGGATGTGCATTGGGGCTCTCCGCTCACGGAATGGGTACGGGCGCTGCATTCCAGATCAGCAACCGCGCCGGTGCCTTTGGCGGTCTGGCCATGGGTGTTTCTGGCATCATCAGTGCGTTCCTGGCCCCGCTGTTGGCTTTCCCTGTCATGCAGCTCCTCGGCCGCTAACGGTACAACCACCCCGCAAAAAGCCGCAACGCGTATAGCGCCTGCGGCTTTTTTGCTTGCATGAAATGCATTGAATCAACTGATAAACCGTGCGAGCGTCAGCACCATATCCTCTGCTGAATGCGCTGCACTGCGGCCAACCGATTGGCCAAAATACACGGCTTCCAAATCATTGCGTCCTAGCTCTACAGCTTTTTGCTGTAGAGCAGACATCATTGCTGTCGCCGCTGGCCATGGGGGCATGTGCGGAGCGTAATCAGTCAGAGCATCTAAAAGCGGCGAACGGAGCGCCTGCGTCAACCTTCCAGAATAAAGTCTCGTACGCACAAGATGCTGCGGGGCTGCCCACAGTGCAGCGCTTCGGCCGTAAGCGCTCGTGCGAGCCTCAGCCGTTGTCAGAAATGCGGTTCCGGCCATCACGGCGCTCGCCCCCATAAGCACCGCTCCCAGGGCCTGTTCAGCCGAGCAGAGCCCGCCGGCAGCGATCACCGGAAGTTTGGTAGCCGCCGCAACCGCTGGAATCAGCGAGCTGAGGCCAACCTCAGTGTCATCGGCATCTTCAAAGCTGCTTCTCGGCCCGGCCGCTTCACTACCCTGCACTACGATGGCGTCACAATGTGCGGCACGAAGCACCTTAGCCTCATGCAGCGTTGTGGCAGTTGCGATATTGAAAATGCGGGCATCCCGCAGCGCATCCGCCTCCGGTTCCCGGAGACCGCCGAACGTTGCCACGACAGCTGCGGGATTGAGTTCAAGAACCCGCTCAAAGACCGCTTCAAAGTGTGCGCGGCGCCGCTCTCCCGAAAAATCGTAGATTTCGGCACCTTTTGCACTTGCTGGGTTGGGAAGACCGAGCGACTCAAAAAGCGGAGCCAAACCCTCTGCAAGCATTTTGGCTGCATCAAGCTCCTGCGGATTCAAAGGCTTAGCAGGCAATTCCAAATGAATAGCAAAAGGTTTGTTTGTTCGAGCACGTATGGCTGCGACGGTCTTACTCAGTTCGACCGGCGTTCGTCCGGCTGCTGAAAGAACACCCAAACCACCCGCCTCGCTCACGGCGGCGACAAGTTCTACTCCCGCCTCAACAGGCATCGGTGCATTCAAAACAGGATGCTCTATGCCGAGCAATGCCGCAAAATCGCGTGCTCGCTTCTGGCCGGCCGCAAATACTTCTTGAGCAACATTCAATTCAGTCATTTTTCCATTCTTCCAAACCCGGGAGCACAGGCGCCTTTCGCTAAAATTCTGCCCAACATCAATGTTGAACTTTTTGAATGCCCGCATTCTAAGCGGGACTACCGAGCAAATGTCCAAAGGAAAAGTAGTGGTCGGCCTCTCCGGAGGCGTTGATTCATCCGTCAGCGCCTGGCTCCTCAAAGAGCAGGGTTATGAAGTGATCGGCCTTTTCATGAAAAATTGGGAGGACGATGACGACTCAGAGTACTGCTCTTCGCGTCAGGACTTTATTGATGCGACAAGCGTCGCGGATGTGGTGGGAATCGATATCGAAGCAGTCAACTTCGCCAAGGAATACAAGGACCGCGTTTTCTCAAATTTTCTCGAAGAATATTCTGCCGGCCGGACACCCAATCCAGACATCCTCTGCAACTCTGAAATCAAATTCCGTGCCTTTCTTGATCATGCCATGCGCATGGGGGCTGATTGGATTGCTACCGGACACTATGCCCGCGTACAGCGGCCAGAAGGCGTTGGCGGTCCGACGGAACTCCTCCGCGGCATTGATCCTGGCAAAGACCAGAGCTACTTTCTTCATCGGCTAAGTCAGGAACAGATTGCCCGCGTGCTCTTCCCTGTTGGCAATATGTTTAAAACAGACGTGCGGCGAATTGCTGAAGAAATCGGCCTGCCTAACGCCAAGAAAAAAGATTCCACTGGCATCTGTTTTATCGGCGAACGACCGTTTCGTGAATTTTTAAATCGCTATCTTCCCACTCAGCCCGGCCCCATCCGCACGCCTGACGGCAAAGTCGTCGGCGAACATGTTGGGCTAGCCTTTTATACCTTGGGGCAACGAAAGGGCATCGGCGTGGGCGGCCAGCATGATTCAACCGGCGAACCTTGGTTTGTGGCAAAAAAAGATTTGAAAACCAATACGCTCTGGATATGCCAGGGGCATGATCATCCCTGGTTGCTCTCCCATGAATTGATTTGCGTTCGACCAAGCTGGATCAGCGGACATGCGCCTGAACCGAATACTCCGGTAACCGTGCGTACGCGCTACCGACAGCCTGACGAACCTACCCGACTCGCCGCAGTTGGGGCGCAAGCCTTTACGCTTGACTGTACTGATTCTCCTCAATGGGCTGCTACCCCTGGTCAGAGTGCCGTCCTTTATCAAGGCGACGTATGTCTGGGCGGCGGATTTATTGATGTCGTTGAACGCTGAACTTCTGCGACGCTAAATCAAACGGGCGGCATTCCGATGAATACCGCCCCGTTTTATATGTGTTTACTTGCAGAGCCTAAAACACTTTACGCTTCTTTGCCTGCAGTTTCTACGCTGCTGCGATCAACGCGGTGAAGCTTGAGATTGGCTTCATGTTCGGCACGTTTCTTCTTGGCAATAAAGTGCCCGATGATGATAACCAGAAGCGCCCCAACAACACAGGCAGGATAGTGTGCCGTGAAGCTGAATTCCGGCCAATGCGTAGCAACATAGCCGTCCGAAACCATCATGCCGCCAGCAATCCAGCCCAAAAGGCCGCCGCCAAAATAAATGATGATTGGGAAGCGATCGAGAAGTTTCAGAATAATCTGGCTGCCGAAAACGATGAACGGCACGGACACAACCAAGCCAAAGATAATGAGCAGTGTTTGATGAGCTTCATGCGCCTGCTGAGCAGCACCGGCAATGGCAATCACATTGTCAAACGACATGACAAAGTCTGCCACGATGATTGTTTTGATAGCTCCCAGCAGTTTTGAACTGCCTTCGATCTTCTCGTGAGAATCAAATTCAGGGATCAAAAGCTTCACACCGATCCAAAGGAGCAGAAGGCCGCCGGCTGCTTTAAGGAATGGCAGATCAAGAAGCATTACCGCGAAAGTGATGAGCACAACCCGAAGTGCGATGGCCCCCGCTGTGCCCCAAAAAATACCCTTGGCACGTTGTTCATGAGGAAGATTTCGGCAGGCCATGGCGATAACGACAGCATTGTCGCCGCCAAGAAGGATGTCGATCATGATGATCTGGCCCACAGCCCCCCAATGCAGGTTGACGAGCAGATCCCAAATGTATTCCACGGTCTTCTTCTCCTAAAGATAGGGTGGTGTTATGAAGCAATCATTCTATATAGCCGCACTTGAAACAAGGTCATCGTCAGACAAAAAATTAGAACTCTCCGTCTGCATTTTCTTCCGGCAGCTCAACCTCACCGCGCAGTACTTTTTGGATAGCCCCCATGCCGAATCCGCGGTAGCTCAAATAACGAATCATCTTTTCGCGCGTTTTCCAGTCTTTGGGAAGTTCACTCCACTTGCGGCACCAAACGCGCCAGCAGCGAAGTTCTTCCGGCTCATCGAGCTGTTCCATCGCTGCCCGCACAGTTGCCTCATCAACGCCGCTTCGCCTTAATTCCGCTTGGAGCTTACGGTCGCCCATGCGCGGAGCAGCCGAACGCACCTTCATTTCCGCAAAACGTTGATCCGATAAAAGCTTCATCTCTTCAAGGCGATCGAGAACGGCTTTCACGTCTTCTTTCGTTTCGCTGTCTTCCAACCCCTTGATCAAACGACGTTCCAACTCACGACGCGGCTGTTCAACGCGCGAGAGCGAATCCACTGCTCTCGCCATCAAACTTTTTTTGGCTTTCTTGGGCTTCCCAGCAGATCGAGCTGCCTGCATTTCGGCGAACATGGCCGGATCGGTGCACGTAGACGGATCTATTTCAAGAAGGGTGCCGTCCTCACGGATTCTGGTAAAGCTGGGAACATCTGCAGGATCTCGGATAATCTGCGGTCCATCCGCTTTTGTGCAGGCTTTCACTGATCTGCCTCGGGACTGCGTCATCCGCCCTGGAACCTTTTCGCGCTTCATCTCCTTTGCTTGAGATCTGACACGATTCCCTTTTACAGATGCTTCCGCAAGAAGCATTTCTCCAAAAGGATCTACATCAGGACGTGCATCGAGGTCCGGAAGCTGCACTGCTTCAGGACGATCTGCATCATCGAACCATTGCGGCGTATCTGCAGGCTTTTCGCCGAATAATCGAGCAGCTCTATCCGAAGCCGCGTTTTGTATTGGAGCGGGTTCGAATACCGGCTCAAGCCCCATCGAATCCTCTAACTCACCGAAAAGTGAACCAGTTTGAGGCAATGCATCGGCGCTTAACTCACTCGACTCATGTCGTCTCGCCGTTTTCTTGAGCGGATCTTTATTCAACGACGCAGTTTGCGAGGGTTCCAGATCCTCTTCTTCAAAGAGTATTTCCATCGTGCGGCAAAACCCGCACAAGACACGTCATGGTCCAGTGCGGGCTCAAAGTTGGTACTAATGATGAAATTACAGATCAACGTCCGCAGGCGTATCTTCAGGTACGGGCGGCATCACAGGCGCATCACTGTCCTCCGCTTGATCCATATCCGGCATTTCATCGTCAACAGCCGAAATGCTCGAAATATGAACACCCTTGAGTTCTCGGATCTTGCCTTCGATTTCCTTGGCAAGATCCGGATTTTCTGCAAGCAGATCGCGAACCTTTTCCTTGCCTTGGCCGAGGCGACGACCATCATAGGAATACCAAGCACCGGACTTTTCAAGAACCTTCAAATCCGTACCGATATCGATGATTTCACCCAAACGCGAAATCCCTTCGCCATAAAGGATGTCAAATTGCACCTGCTTGAACGGAGGAGCAACCTTGTTCTTCACAACCTTGACTCGGGTTTCGTTGCCGATCACTTCGTCTGCACGCTTAATGGCGCCCACTCGACGAATATCGAGACGCACAGATGAATAGAACTTCAATGCGTTGCCGCCGGTAGTAGTTTCTGGATTGCCGTAGCCGCCAATCTTCATACGAATCTGATTGATGAAGATAACCAAGCACTTTGTACGCGAGACACTGGTCGTAAGCTTGCGCAGCGCCTGAGACATCAGACGAGCCTGCAGCCCCGGAAGCGCATCTCCCATATCACCTTCAATTTCCGAACGCGGTGTAAGTGCAGCAACCGAGTCCACTACGATCAAGTCAATGGAACCCGAACGTACCAGCGCGTCGACAATTTCCAGTGCCTGCTCACCGGCATCTGGCTGAGAGAGAAGCAGTTCCGGCACATTGACGCCAAGACGCTGAGCATACTGAATATCCAGTGCATGTTCGGCATCGACAAAAGCACAGGTGCCGCCGATCTTTTGCATTTCAGCAATCACCTGGAGCGAAAGCGTCGTCTTACCGGAAGACTCTGGGCCATATATTTCAACAATACGGCCGCGCGGCAGTCCACCCACCCCAAGCGCGAGATCAAGACCAAGCGAACCGGTAGAAACGACCTCAATGTTCTGTTGTTCTACGCCGTCGGCCATGCGCATGATCGCGCCTTTGCCAAACTGCTTTTCAATGCTCGCAAGCGCGGCGTTCAATGCTTTTTTGCGCTCATCGCCCTCTTTGCGTTCAACGGGATCCTTGCGCGTAGTCTTGGCGGCCATATCCGTGTCTCTTCTTCAAAATGTGGATGTACTTAAACCAGTAAATATCTATCAAATTTAGAATTTTGATCGATTTTTATGATCAGGATCATTTTTTGCACCTTCTGGCAAATATGATCCATTAGTACATTGATTATTTAGGAAAATTATTATGCAGTTCATCTGCGTTGATGGAACAATAGCATTCATTCACTACAGATGCAATGGTCTCATTTGTTAGTGGTTACCCTAACATTTCTAATAAATAGGTTCCTATTGGGGCATTGTTTGACAATCATGCTGAACATAAAAATGGGCAACCGTCTCAAATTGAAGCTTGACAAGCTTTAAGGACTCAGGCAAAATCCTTCTCCTTTGGGAACGTAGCTCAGTTGGTAGAGCAGCGGACTCTTAATCCGTCGGTCCAGGGTTCGAATCCCTGCGTTCCCACCAATTCATAGAAAGCCCGTCCGCCATGCGGTCGGGCTTTTTTATTATCAAGCGCGTGAAGTGGGTTTTCTGGACACCCTATAAGCGATTGGGGCTGCTTTCTGCCGTCTTTTTCTCAAGGTGCGAGGTAATACCTCAGGAAGCTCTTGAATAGGTACCTTATCAGCCCCAAGCAGCACATTCCAATCGATAGACTCTCCTACAACAAACTGACGCGAAGTCTGCTGGCAATTTGTGTTTTCAGACATTTCGCTTATATCACTTCCATTGATGCCCTCATGATCAAACTCGAACACATCACGCAGACCTACGTCGGCAACGACGGTAAAGTCTTCGAGGCGCTCAAGGACGTCTCGATTTCGGTCCGCCCAGGAGAAATCTTTGGCATCATCGGTCGATCCGGCGCCGGTAAGAGCACGCTCGTTCGCTGCATCAATCTGCTCAATCGCCCTACCCGCGGCAGCGTCATCGTTGACGGCCAGGATCTGACGAAGCTCAGCGACACAGATCTTCGCAATGTTCGCCGTTCCATTGGCATGATCTTTCAGCACTTCAATCTGCTGAGTTCCCGAACGGTCTACGACAACATTGCACTCCCGCTCGAACTCGTCGGCACCCCGAAAGACACGATTCGAAGCAAGATTGAGCCGCTTATTCATCTTGTTGGGCTCGATGCGCACGTCGACAAATATCCCTCTCAGCTCTCGGGCGGCCAAAAACAGCGCGTCGGCATCGCTCGCGCTTTGGCCAATGATCCGAAAGTACTGCTTTCTGATGAGGCCACTTCGGCGCTCGATCCTGAAACCACCATTGCTACGCTGCAGCTGCTAAAGCGAATCAATGCAGAGCTCGGCGTCACGATCGTGATGATCACGCATGAAATGAATGTCGTGAAGCAGATCTGCAATCGTGTCGCTGTCATGAATTTAGGCGAAGTCGTCGAAGAAGGTGATGTGATCGACATCTTCGCGCAGCCGAAGACCGAAACCACGCGTGCGCTCATCGGCCAAGTGATGGATCGCGACCTGCCGCAATCGATTATTGACACGGTCAAACGCGCCCGCGCCAAGGAAGGTCACGACAATGTGCATCTTCTGCATCTTTCCTTTATTGGCAGCGAAGTAGCCGAACCTGTCATTTCGACAGCTTCACGTGAATTCAACATCAACTTCAGCATTCTGCGTGGCACCGTCGATGACCTTCAGGGTCGTACGCTCGGCACGCTCACGCTGCTCGTCACAGCACCGGTCGCCGTCTATCAAGAAGCCGTGAAGTACATCCGTGAACGCGGCGTCCTCGTTGAGGAGATTCCCAATGTCTAGTCAGCTCATCAACATGATTTCGGCCTCGTTCGTCGAGACCATCATCATGGTTTTGATCTCGGGCGGAATCGGTGCCGCGATCGGCATCCCGCTCGGCATCCTGCTCTTCATTACAGACCGTAAGAGCTTCCTGCCGATGCCTAAGTTTCACTTTGTCCTGTCGATCATCATCAACGCTACCCGATCGGTACCGTTCATCATTTTGCTCGTAGCGATTATTCCGTTCACTCGTTTGGTGGTCGGCTCTTCAATCGGTACTGCAGCCGCCATCGTTCCACTCACGATCTCTGTGGCTCCTTTCATTGCCCGCATTGTTGAAACAAGCTTGCGTGAAGTCGACAAGGGATTGGTAGAGGCCGCTCAGGCTATGGGGGCCACGAATCTGCAAATCGTCGGCAAGGTTCTGCTTCCGGAAGCTCGCCCGGGTATTCTGGCCGGTCTGACGATTGCCGTGGTAAGCCTCATCGGCTATTCCGCCATGGCTGGCGTCGTGGGCGGCGGCGGCCTCGGCGACTTGGGCATCCGTTACGGCTACCAACGCTTCATGCCTGAAGTAATGTGGCCCGTAGTGCTCGTGCTGATCATTCTCGTGCAGGGCATTCAGTCAATGGGCGATTACCTTGTGCGTCGCCTTTCTCACAAATAATTGACGCTGAATCGGTATCAGGCGCGGTCGCTCAGTTAGGGCACCGCGCCTTTATTATTTTTATCAGGATCACGCGTAAAGGCATCGTGTTAGAATCGCGCGCTTTCCGGAACGCTCGATTGCCCAGACTCCCCATGGAAAAGAAAGAACTCACGCCAGAAGAACTCGAAGAGCTCAAGAACCGCCATATTCGCAGTTTTGTACTGCGCCGCGGCCATATCTCCAATGCGCAAAAGCGCGCTCTTGAAGAAGAGCTCCCGCAGTACGCCGTTGAGTACTCTGCCTCCCCGCTTGACTTTGCCTCCGTCTTCGGTCGCAAAGCGCCTGTTGTGCTCGAAATCGGCTGCGGCATGGGCGAAACCACAGCAGCCATTGCGGCCGCACATCCGGAAGTGAATTTTTTGGGCTGCGAAGTCTTTGCCGCCGGCGTCGGGGCACTCGCCAAACGCCTGGCCGAACAATCGCTCACGAATGTGCGCATCATTCGCCACGACGCGGTCGAAGTCGTCCGCGACATGATTCCTGACAGCTCTCTGGCTGGCGTGCACATCTACTTCCCAGACCCATGGCGCAAAGCTCGTCATCATAAACGGCGTCTGGTCGCCCAGCCCTTCATCGGCATGCTTGTCAACAAAATTAGTCTCGGCGGCTACATTCACTGCGCCACTGACTGGGAAAACTATGCCGAGCAGATGATGGAAGTGCTCTCCGGCGAACCCAAACTGAAAAATCTCTATGATGGTTTCAGTCCTGTAATGGGCAATCCCATCGCCCAACGGCCTCAAACAAAGTTCCAAGCCCGTGGGGAGCGTCTCGGCCACGGCATTTGGGATCTGGTCTTCACGCGGATCTAACGCGTCAAGACGCCTAAAAATCAGGCTGCCTAAGCATCCATGCTCAGGCAGCCTGTTTGTTTTTACGCGTTAAGCGGCATCAGATTGAGCGCCACTCGATCCAGCCAAAACCAGAAGCAGCAAGGATCAGAATTCCGAAGCCGATTCGATACCAGCCGAAGCCCTTAAAGTCATGCGCAGCAACAAAGCGCAAAAGCCAATGCACAACCAAAAGCGCGCTGATAAAAGACACCGCCGTTCCCAGCGCCAATCCGGGCAGATTGTCGAGCGCTAGATCATCTCTGGCCTTCCACAGATCGTAGACGGTGGCGCCGAAAATGGTGGGAATTGCCAGAAAAAACGAGAATTCCGTTGCTGCGCGGCGGGACAGCCCAAGAACCATGCCGCCAATAATGGTTGAGCCCGAGCGGCTCGTCCCTGGAATCATCGCAAGGCACTGCATACACCCCACGAGCAGAGCGTCTTTCCAGCTCATATCATCCATGGCCGCTACGCGCGGGGGGATACGGAGGCGCACAATGCGATTTTCCACCCAAAGAATAATGAAGCCGCCCACAATGAGCGCAACGGCCACCGCAGTAGGGTTAAAAAGATAGTGTTTGATATACCCTGCCGCAAAGACCCCTATCACAGCAGCCGGCAGAAATGCCACCACGGTGTTGACGGCCAAACGCTGTTCTTTGGGGCTGGATGTAAGCCCTCGCAGCACCGCCCAGATGCGTTCGCGGTAGTACCAGCAGACAGCCAGAATTGCACCCGATTGAATTGCCACGACGAATTCATCGGCCCCAGGTGTTTCGGCAAATCCCACCAGATCAGAAGCAATAATGAGATGACCGGTCGAGCTGATCGGAAGAAATTCGGTAAGACCCTCGACAATGCCGAGAACAGTAGCCTGCAGAAGATAAAGCCAATCCACGATGTAAAATCTTGCTATCAAACGAAAGTGCTCATTATCCGAGAAAATACTGCTGCAAACGCGGCGGCGATACAGGCCGATACTATTCATTCACTCTTTTGACGCCATTGTCCTTGCGCTATGATCACGGCGAATGCGTTTTAGGAAACGCATCCGCTACCTACCTCATTCGGAGACGACCCACATGGACAACGACGCCAAGCTCATCGACAGCGCCGAAATTGAAGAGCTTCAAGACCGTATCGAAGCGCTTGAAAGTGATCAGGCGATGGATGCCGGCGTGCTCGACGGCTACCTGACGGCACAGGCGCTTAATCCCCTGAAGCCTGAGGACGACGATGTCCTGCCGTTTATTTTCAGCGACTCTGGTGACCCAGCGGCGCTTCCTAATGACGACAGACTGCTCGAACTCCTTAAACTTCGCGCACGCGAAATCCGCTCTGCGCTGAATGCAGGCGCCGGGCTTGATCCGGTGATCTTCCCATTGGTTGACGAAAACGATGAAGAAATCCTCGACGGCGATGGCATTGAAGCCGTCGTCCCCTGGTGTGCAGGCTTCATGATGGGCGTTCAGCAGTGGCCTGATGCCGCCATTGAAGATGAAGAGGTCCAGGCAGCGCTGCTGCCCATTGCAGCCCGCATGGCGGCCGAGGGCGATGAGCTTGATGATGAAACCCTTACCCTCTGGGAAGCTGCTAAAGCCGACGTCAAACCCGCTAAGGATTTAGGTGACGCGCTCTACCAGATGGTCGACGGTGTCTTTACGCTTAAGACCCTGCTCGTGCCGAATCGGCCTGTACGCCGAAATGAACCCCGTGTCGGGCGCAATGACCCCTGTCCTTGCGGCAGCAACAAAAAGTTCAAACAATGCTGTGGCAAGAAAGCCTGATCGCCACCGCGTGGAAGTGAGACGCTAAATAATCAACGCCCGGCATCCGAGTTAAAGGATGCCGGGCGTTGCCGTTTAATTCTCAGTGAATTAATGCTTCAGAGGCTTGAAGCGCAGACGCTTGGGCTGGGCAGCTTCATCGCCGAGACGACGGCGCTTATCGGCCTCATATTCGTTGTAGTTGCCGTTGAAGAAGACCACTTTCGAATCACCCTCAAACGCGAGGATGTGCGTCGCGATACGATCAAGGAACCAACGATCATGCGACGTAACCATCGCACAGCCCGCGAATTCCAGGAGTGCCTCTTCAAGAGCGCGCAGCGTTTCAACGTCCAGGTCGTTTGACGGTTCGTCAAGCAGCAGCACATTGCCGCCGGCAAGCAGTGTCTTGGCCAGATGCAGTCGGCCTCGTTCACCGCCAGAGAGCGCGCCCACGAGCTTTTGCTGATCGCCGCCCTTGAAATTGAAGCGGCCTAAATAAGCGCGGCTTTGCATGGAAAACTTGCCCACTTGCAGAATGTCCTGACCATCTGAGACAGCCTGGAACACCGTTTTGTCGTTCGGGAGCGAATCGCGCATCTGGTCGACCGCAGCCAGTCTCACGGTCGGTCCGATTTTGATTTCGCCGGAGTCGGGCTGCTCGCGGCCTTCAATCATCTTGAAGAGCGTCGACTTACCGGCACCGTTAGGACCAATCACACCCACAATGGCGCCGGGCGGAACCACAAAAGAAAGATCGTCGATTAGCAGCCGGTCGCCGAAACCCTTCGAAACATGGCTGAATTCGATGACGTTGTTGCCTAGACGCTCCGCAACCGGAATGAAGATTTCATTGGTTTCATTGCGAGCCTGATACTCAACGCTTGAAAGCTCTTCAAACCGAGTGAGACGCGCCTTACTCTTCGCTTGGCGCCCCTTCGGGTTTTGGCGTACCCATTCAAGTTCGTGACGGATCGCCTTCATGCGAGCGTCTTCCTGACGCTTTTCAATTTCCAGACGTTTTTCCTTCTGATCAAGCCACGAGGAATAATTGCCCTTCCAGGGAATGCCTTCCCCGCGGTCGAGCTCCAGAATCCATTCCGCAGCATTGTCAAGGAAGTAGCGATCATGGGTAACCGCCACCACCGTTCCCGGAAAGCGGTGCAGAAACTGCTCGAGCCAATCAACAGATTCCGCGTCAAGGTGGTTTGTCGGTTCATCGAGCAAAAGCATGTCGGGACGCGAAAGCAAAAGACGACAGAGCGCCACGCGGCGCTTTTCGCCGCCCGAAAGAACGCCGATCTTTGCATCCCACGGCGGCAGTCGAAGCGCATCAGCTGCGATTTCCATCTGAGTCGCAGCATCGGTACCGGCAGCTGCGATGATTGCCTCAAGACGGGCCTGTTCAGCGGCCAGCGCATCAAAATCCGCATCCGGCTCAGCGTAGGCCGCATACACTGCATCCAGTTTAGCTTGAGCCTGCATCACTTCGCCCATGCCTTCTTCGACCGTTTCACGAACGGTTTTTTCAGGATCTAATGCCGGTTCCTGCGGCAAATAACCCATCTTGATGCCGGCCATTGGGATGGCTTCGCCTTCATGATCCTGATCGACCCCTGCCATGATCTTCAGCAGTGTAGATTTACCCGCACCGTTAAGGCCGAGCACGCCGATCTTGGCGCCCGGGAAGAATGAAAGGGAAATGTCTTTGAGAATCTGACGCTTCGGGGGAACAATCTTCCCCACGCGGTTCATCGTGAAAACGTACTGTGCCATTGGTCTGCCGAACTCGTGGTGCGGTGTTGTGTCAATTAACGTGACGCAGCTGAAGCCACAGCTGTGTCGCTCGTACGGGATATTATCTGTTTTTCAACAAAAATCAAGCAGAAAGCAAAGATCAATGCTCTTTCTGCTGATTTTTCTTGCGCTTGATGCCGAAATAACCCTGAAAGATCCAAAAGCGACGAACACTGTTGATTGCCTCCAGCCGTTCAAGCCGCTCTTTTCCCATGGCTTCAGGGTGAAAATATTTCCATCGTTTGAGTGCGCCGGACACATCCATAGCTTCGAGAATGCGCCGCAAGCCCTTAGGCCAGTGGTTAGTGCACATTGCCGCCTGAAAATCGATCAGCCCCGGCGTTCCATCAGGGCGGACAAGCACATTGCCAAGGCCGCGGAGATCGAGATGCACAACCCCTCGCGAATGCATCACCGAAATCAGGTCTTCGAGCTGACGGAGATATTCCACCGTAATACGCTCCGGCGCGATGCGTTCGAGTGAATCGCCTTCGAGAAACTCCACCGCCATCGCCGACCGGTCAATGCGAAAGGCTCGGCCTGCAATGCCGTTGATATTTTTCAGCCGGCTCAGGGCGGCAAGCTCACGCCGGATAAGAAAAGGACCGATGAAGGTGCGTACAAACCAACTTCGCTTCGAGAAATCCTTCACTGTCCAAGTAATGCCGTTCTTCTGCAGACGCCACACAATCGCGTTAGCTGCTCTGCCGTCACGCAGGAGTTGGCGGGTTGGTGCCGATTCAAACTCCTCCCGTGTAAAGGTGAAGTCGGATGAATTCGCATTCGATTGAATCGTAGGAACCTGTTGATTCATGGAGGCAAAGAAAATAAGACCTAAAGATCGATGATACCGCCAGAAGCCTGAGTTTGATCCACGTGAATCGCTGTGTATCACCATATTCCAGCTCACGCATGCATCCATTTGCTTCTGTCAAACGCCGTGCGGATCTATACCGCCTGCGGCTTCTTGTGCTAACTGCCTTCGTTTACTATGAGCGGCAAAAGCAAGGGCGCAGGTCCAAATAGATCAGACCTGCGCCCTTTTTTTCCGTTGTTAGCAGATTACGGCATTACGATGCCGCTGCCCCCCGGAGCCGGAGG
>PPYE01384773.1_pt1 | contig 29217 bp, 27 predicted proteins | sample 1559881 | NCBI WGS metagenome assembly PPYE01 (sample SAMN08240022, study PRJNA423297) | Human gut metagenome, whole genome shotgun sequencing project. | reverse complement strand
TTTTTCGATTTTGTTTCTTTTATGATGTTCCGCATGGATGATTTTGAAATAAATTCATAATCCGTCCGAAAGCCGAAAATATTAATCGTTTACATTTGGAAATGAAAAAATTATCAAGAAGGAGTGTGTGCAGGAAAAGGATATGGAACAAATCTAGGAGAAAAATACCAGGAAATTTCCCTTGAAAAAGTGTATGCTTAAAGAAAAATCTATTTAAAAGAAGGAGGAATAAGTAGATGTTTACAAATATCGCTGGAAAACTAAAAGGTCTAGCTGTTGTACAAACGATAATTTTTGTGGTATTTGGAATCATAATTTGGACATTACCCTATCAAAAGGGTGGATTCGTTCCAGAATCTGATGCAGGTCTTTTCATCATCATAGGAATTATTATCATATTGGTGGGGTGGATTGGCCAATGGCTTCTGTATGCGTTTGGTCAACTTGTAGAAAATACAGATCAGATAAATCGAAATTTGGCAGCATTATTAGCTATGCAAATGAAACAAGCTTCTTCCGGAGCAGCCGCAAAGACATCCGGTGGCTCTGAATCACACCGGAACAATGCTTCTGTTACAACCCCAAAGTCTAATTATTATCGTGATTTTAGTAAATTTGATAATAGTTCCATAGGATGGGTTTGCGAATATTGTGGTTCTAAAAATTCATCGGATTTAACTAAATGCAAAATATGTAGCAGGAGTCGTCCTGAAATTGATTACAAAAAGTCAAAGCGTTAAAATAATTGTGTATTTTATAGAAAGGTTTTCTTAAAATATGCAACCAATATAATAAATAACAAAGGAGCGAAATGACATGAAAAAATTACACATTAAAAAAGTATTAGCAATGTTTCTTGCTGTCGCCCTTGTCGTGCCGAGTTCCGCCTCGAACTTAACTGCACTGATTCTGTGATATGGAAGTCATCAAACGACAGAGTATTGCAGATAAATAATAATGAAACGATGCTTGGGTTGGTTGCTCGGTCGACAGAGTCGTTTTTGATGATAGGGCTCTGCTTTTCGTGGTCGACGCTGGAAATCTTGGTTGTATTGTGTGTATTTTTAATCGCCATAATTCTTCGCTCCTTTTTAGCAAAAGTATAGCATAATTATATTCAAATGACAATGAAAAACTTGACATTTTATAGTGTAATGAGATATACTTAAATAAGAAAGAAGGTGAGCTCAATTGCATAAAATTACGCCTCCTAATGGTATGACAGTTAAAGTGGTTCCCCCTGAAGAATACCGCGACTTTATTTCTGAATCGGATGCGGAAATGGATTATCGGGCACAGGAAGCCGTGAAAGCCGCGCTTCATAGAGCGAAAGTTTGCAAGAAACCGATCGCGCGTTATGACATGGATACAAAAAGGGCATATATAGAATATCCAAATGGAGAAAGAAAATATTATGATTAAGGTGAGGTGTTAATTTATGGGTAATTCAAAGCGAAAGATAATTGAAAAATTAAATTGTATTCCGGATGATTTATCAGAGGAAGAGATTATAGAACGGCTATATCGAATGATGCGTCTTGAACAAAGTAAACAACGGTGTGAAAAAGAGGGGAGTTTTACCGATGAACAAGTGACGGCACATTTTGCGGATAAGTCGTCTGCCTTAGATCGTGGGATTGAGGATATGGAAGCAGGAAGAGAACTTCCCTTACAGGAAGCAATGGAAAAAGTAACGGAGTTAAGAAACAAGTTATTTTAACGAATAATAAGTTTCAAGATCTTTGTCAAGTTCATTTATAGTTAAGTCAAAATATGGAAATCCGATATTTGCATATAAATCAATCAGATCAAGTTTTGACATTCCCAAGATTTCCGCTGCACGTCCGTGTGAAAGGGTTTTGTTTAAAATATAAGGATACAAAAGAATTGCATTTTGCCGAAGTTTGTTAGTGCTATCTATATATGGTTTCATATCTTCCGGTATTTCCCATTCAATGGTTATCATGTTCATGATAAACTTCTCCTTTAAAGAAATTTTTTGTTTCCCTTTTTGCATTATATCGATAACAGCGGCAAAAGTCTACTCAATTTTCGAGACAAATCGGGAATCTTTTTGACTTAATCTGTAAAAATGAAAATAAAGACATACAAATTCGAAAGTTAATTTGACTCAAATAGTAATTTTTTTATATGAGTCACAAAAAATAACATATTAATATGGTCTAGGGGGATAAAAGAGAATTCGAAAAAAGTGATAGCAGGGTCAAAAACCAGCTCAATTTCGCCCAAATCGCTGAATTTTTCGCGATATTTCGTCGTGCAGTCAGCCCGGCAGAGCCGGTCTGCCCGCGGACGTTCGTCCTATAGAAAAGAGCTCACGTATAGCCACATGCAAGTAAACTTGCGTGTCTATAGTGAACTCTTTTCTGCACTCCTCAATATCTTCGCGAGTACTCCCAGTAGGAATCGAACCTACAACTGCCCCTTAGGAGATCTTTGATGCGAGTTTTCAGTAGTGTTGGCAGGTGGTGCAAAAGTGCTTGAAATGCCTGCGGCTTCGCAGGTTAATACAATTCTGAGTTTTTTCGAATATTTTTCTTTTTTGTGTGATTTGGAGTGTTTTGGCATGGTTGTATTAGCAGGTTATTAGCAAGATTACCAACAGCAGATATTCATGTATGTTTGATAAAAAATATTTTTGTTGAATTTATAGGAAAATTTGTATATAATATAAATAGAAGATGGCGTTATTTTATCAATATTATGATAAGGAAGGAATGGTTGCTATGATACAAATTAGACCAGTATCTGATTTAAGGAATAAATTTACAGAAATAGAAAGTACAGTTAAAAACGGAGCACCAGTATATTTGACAAAAAATGGGTATGGATCTATGGTGGTAATGAGTATAGAGGCGTATTCCAAACTGACAGAATCCATAGAAGATGCATTGGATGTTGCAGATAAAATGGCAGAAGAGACAAATGAAAGATATTCACATGAAGAAATGTTCGCAAAATTACGGGAGGCAGTTCATGAATAGCGAAAAATACCAGCTCAGATATCTGCCTATTTTTTTGGAGGATGTAAAGGAAATTGTTTTATATATAAAGAATGAATTATCAAATAAGAAGGCAGCAAATGATTTGATTGATGCAGTTGAGAACGCAATATTACAGCGATTACCGGTTTGTGAGAGCTTTGAACCATATCATTCAAAGAAGGAAAGAAAATATTTGTATTACAAAATATATGTAAAAAATTATGTCGTTTATTACGTTGTTATAGATGATGAAGGTAGTGATAAGATTATGGAAGTTCGGAGAATGTTATATAATCGTCAAGATAGAGAAAATATTGTCTGAAATCGAAGTATATGTTACAAGAAGACATGTAGTGGAAAAATGCAAAGGATGTTTTAAATATATTTGCTGCAAAGATTGTTATGGGAGGTGTATAATTTCTCGAAGCGTTACCGACAAACTTATTGATATTTTTTAGACCGATATGCTTATCTTGCAAAAATGGCAAAATAGAGCTGATTAATTCGCTTATTTTGCCATTTATTTATAAATGAGAGATTTGTATAATAAAACTATCATTTAGGGACGCAAACATATTTGACAGGAGGGACGCTTATGCAGCAATATAGTATATTTTTTAATCATATTCCTTACTCTAACCAGACATTAAATGAGTATAAAAAAACGCATCCGAAGCGAATTTATCGTTCATATACAAATCCATATAAAACGGATTTAGACTTAAATATTTATTCGGGTTCGTATTATTGCGTTAATCATGGTCATGATATTGAAGAGGTTTATATCGAAGTGGTGGATATGATAGATGGCTTAAAAAAGACAATACTGGTAAGCCATTGCAAAGATTGCAACAAATTTTTTTTGGCACAGAATGCATTGGAAAAATATCACAAAAGTGGTGTTTTTCCTCGTGCAAGGTTTCTATTGCCATATAGTGGAAGTACATTTGACGAATTTAACAAGAAATCCATTTTAAAACTATATGGGTATACGGTAGGAGTTAATGGAATGAGTCTTAGCCAGAGACAAACCTTATTGAAAACACTTATTACGCAGGGAATTGTTCCGAGATATAAGGTGATTGATCAGTTGAATTTTGATATAGACGTGTTGGGGCGAAGAGAATGTATGGAACAGTCAAAAGCTGATTGGCGTGCTGATTTACAGTTTGTTTATCAATTAGTTTTGGCTGGATAGATTATTTTTGTTTCGACGTGGAAAGGCGGAGGATTGACTGGACCCAGAAGATTATTACGGAACCTATGGGGGCTCTATGCCCCCTAAGGTAAAATTACGGTTTAGCGGCTTTTAATTTTTCAGGGTCAATTCCATTTTCGTTAATCGTTTTTTCGACCCAAAGCTGCAGTGTTTCAACTGATAGAGAGATTTTCTCTAACTCGTCTTGAATTGTGATAAAATCTGGATATTCATCTTCTTCAATTTTGCCGTCTGCAACAATTTCGATTAGTCGGTCTTTCTTTTTCTCTACAGCGTTTAATGAAGCTAGTATTTCAAGTGTAATTTGGGAAAGTTCTTTCATGGAAATCTCTGGTACATATTTTTGACCAATGGGGCAATCTCTTGCACAAAATTGATTACATAGATTCGGCATTTTGTAGCAATCAGACATTCGAATTACTTCGTCTGGATGAGGTAAGGATTTTCCGCTTTCAATTTTTTCGATGCGATCTGCAGAAATCGTTTCTAAAAGTTCACTTGCTCTTTCTCTTGTAAGTTCTAGTCCTTCACGACAAATTTGATAGATATTTTTATTCTTTTTGACGGATTTTTTTCCCATAACGTTTTTTCCTCCACAGTAATTTGAAATAAGGGATAATATCAGGTTCTTAATATTTATATACTACCTGAATCCGTGAAACTTCTCCTTTAAAGAAATTTTTTGTTTCCCTTTTGCATTATATCGCTAACAGCGGCAAAAGTCTACTCCATTTTTTGAGACAAACTTGGAATCTTTTTGACTTAATCTGTAAAAAAGAAAATAAAGTCATATGAATTCGAAAGACAATTTGACTCAAATACCAATGAAAAAAGTGATAGCAGGGTCAAAAACCAGCTCAATTTCGCCCAAATCGCTGAATTTTTCGCGATATTTCGTCGTGCAGCCAGCCCGGCAGAGCCGGTCTGCCCGCGGACGTTCGCCCTATAGAAAAGAGAAGCTATAACACCAAATTCAAGCAAGCTTGAAAGGCGTTAAACTTCTCTTTTCTGCACGGCTTTTTGCCTTCGCGAGTACTCCCAGTAGGAATCGAACCTACAACTGCCCCTTAGGAGGGGGCTGTTATATCCATTTAACTATGAGAGCATGCCGGCTCGAATCCTTCGAGCCGGAATATCAAAACATGTAAATCTTTTACAGATATTTCTTCAGCAGATCCACTTTGTCAAGTTTCTCCCAAGGGAGGTCGAGATCGTTGCGGCCGAAGTGTCCGTAAGCTGCGGTAGCCTTGTAGATTGGGCGGCGCAGGTCGAGCATCTGGATGATGCCGGCTGGACGCAGGTCGAAGTTCTCACGGATGATATCGACTAACTTGTCTTCGGAAAGTTTGCCGGTGCCGAAAGTATCGATGCGGATCGAAGTCGGAGAAGCGACGCCAATCGCATAGGAAAGCTGGATCTCAGCTTTGTCACAAAGGCCGGCAGCTACGAGATTCTTTGCTACGTAGCGGGCTGCGTAAGCAGCAGAACGGTCTACTTTCGTGCAGTCCTTACCGGAGAAAGCACCGCCGCCGTGACGAGCCCATCCACCGTAAGTATCGACGATGATCTTGCGGCCGGTCAGACCGCTGTCGCCGTTTGGACCGCCGATGACAAAACGTCCCGTTGGATTGATATAATATTTTGTGTCATCGTCCAAAAGTTCTGCAGGGAGAATTGGATCAATAACTTTTTCGCGGATATCTTCTTTAATCTGATCCCAGCTGACATCTTCGCTGTGCTGGCTGGAGATGACAACGGCATCGATACGGGAAGGGTTTCCGGATTCGTCGTATTCTACCGTTACCTGGGATTTTCCGTCCGGACGCAGGTAAGGAAGCGTTCCGTCTTTGCGGACCTTCGATAACTGGCGGGAAAGGCGGTGAGCCAGGTGAATCGGATATGGCATGTATTCGTCGGTTTCGTTGGTAGCATAGCCGAACATCATACCCTGGTCGCCGGCGCCGATTGCTTCGATCTGGCTGTCGGTAAGTTTTGCTTCCAGAGCCTTGTCAACGCCCATGGCGATGTCTGTAGACTGCTTGTCCAATGCCACCATAACACCGCAAGTGTTAGCATCGAAGCCCTTTTCTGAAGCATCATAGCCGATTTCGCGAATCGTATTACGGATAATATTTTGTAAGTCAACCTGAGCCGTCGTGGTCACTTCACCCATGACCAATACAAGGCCGGTAGTAATTGCTGTTTCACATGCTACACGGCTCATAGGATCCTGTGCAAGCAATGCGTCCAAGATTGCGTCAGAAATCTGATCACAAATTTTATCTGGATGTCCTTCTGTTACGGATTCAGAAGTAAATAGTATTTTACTCATCATTAAACCTCATTTCTGTTGCATAAAATGTCTCACACCTTAGCATACAACAAAAAAGGGCAAACGTCAAGAAATTCTTGCGTCTGCCCAGTGGATTTTTGTGGGTTTGTCCGGTAAATTTCATAAATTACAGACGATCTGCCAATTCGTAGATCAGTTTCTCTGTCTTTTCCCATCCGAGACAAGGGTCTGTGATGGATTTTCCGTAGACGTGGTCACCGATCTTCTGGTTACCGTCTTCGATATAACTTTCGATCATAAGACCTTTCACCATATTGTGGATATCTTTGGAAATGCGGCGGTTTTCAAGCACTTCCTTGGAAATACGGATCTGCTGTTCAAAATGTTTGCCGGAGTTTGCGTGGTTTGTATCTACGATAACAGCCATATTTTCAAGATTTCTCTCGCTGTAAATCTCATGGAGAAGAAGCAGGTCTTCGTAATGGTAGTTTGGAAGGCTGCGTCCGTGTTTGTTTACGCTTCCGCGAAGGATCGCATGCGTAAGCGGATTTCCCTGTGTCTCTACTTCCTGCTGGCGGTAGATGAAATGGTGGCCGCACTGGGCTGCTTCGATGGAATTAAGCATAACCGAAAGGTAACCGCTGGTTGGGTTTTTCATACCACATGGAACCTCAATTCCGCTGGCAGTCAGGCGGTGCTGCTGGTTTTCTACCGAACGCGCGCCGACAGCGATATAAGAAAGAATGTCAGAAAGATATTCGTAATTTTCCGGGTAAAGCATTTCATCGGCACAAGACATACCCGTCTGCTCTACGACAGCGATATGCGTCTCACGGATAGAATGAAGACCTTTGAGCATGTCCTCTTTTTCTTCCGGATTAGGCTGGCTTGCCATTCCTTTATATCCTTTTCCGGTCGTTCTTGGTTTATTGGTATAAACACGAGGAACGATAAAAATTTTATCTGCGACCTTTTCCTGGATTTTTGCCAGGCGCAAGGTGTAGTCAATAACAGCTTCTTCGTTATCTGCTGAACAAGGTCCGATGATCAAAGCAAAAAGATCGCTTTTTCCCATAAAAATATCACGCAGGACAGCATCTCTGCTTTTTTTGATCTTTGCGACTTTTTCCGATACAGGAATTTCTCGTTTGACCTCGTCGGGGTCAGGTAAGCGACGTAAAATATTCATAACAGTATCCTCCAATCTTATCGTATTTCACGATACCATTGAAAAAGAGCGATGTCAAGCAAAAAAACATTATGAAAATGAAAAGAAATGTGTTAAAATAAAATTATCTTTGAGAAAAAACAGGGAAAGCTGGGTGAAATCGAGGAAAAATGAGTAAAAATAATAAAAAAAAGAAAAACGTAAAAAAGACAAGAAATACGTTTATTATATTGGCGGTCTGTCCGATCATGGTACTTATTCTGATGGTGACACTTTTTGCCTATGGGGAAATGAAAAGCATCCGCAGTACGTATCAGATTTCAGCGGAAGATATGCCGTCGCCGTACAGCTTGTTCGACCGTGTGCTCCTGTTAAACTCGTATACCAAATACGATTATATGGATCTGCAGGACCGTGCCATGAGGGATCCGAAGGTATTTCTAGACAATGAATATCTGAACAAAGAAAACAATTATTTGAAAGAAAAATACTCCTTTCTGGCAGTGATCGTGGACGGCGGATTTACATTTTTTGGAGATTTCGACCAGTATGATTATGTATATCGGGATCTGTTGGTGGCCAATAATAATTATTCCGAGGAAAGCGGCCAGTATTGCGGAAAAGAAGATAAGAAATTTTTATTTAAAAAACAGGGCGTCATAATGCCGGATGGACGAACCGGAAGCGTGTGCATTGTAACGGATCTCAATGTAAATCTTCCCCATATTACTGTATTTTACGTCGGTCTTTTGGGAATGATCATTATTGTCTGTGTTCTGATTGTTGTCGGAATCATTGGGCATACTTATTATAATGTCTTTGTGCCGATACGGCAGCTTCAGGTGGCGGCGATCCATATCAGTGAAGGGGATCTCGAATATGAACTGCCGTCGATTGAAGGCAGCGAATTTGATGGACTGTATAAGGATTTCGATACGATGCAGACTAAATTGCGGGAGACGACGGAGGAGAGAAATAGGGCAGATGCACTGACAAAAGAAGTAATTGGCAATATTTCCCATGACCTTAAAACGCCGCTTACGGCGATCAAAGGCTATGCAGAGGGAATTATGGATGGTGTGGCGGCGACGCCGGAACGAATGGAGCGGTATGTCAAAACGATTCATTCAAAAGCGGTGGATATGGCAGGTCTTGTTGATGAACTTTCGTATTTCACAAAAATTTATCAAAAAGTGGAAGATTTCCGCTTCGCTCCGGTAAAAGCAAGTTATTTTTTTGCGGAGTGCATCAGTGGAATGAGCCTGGATCTGGAAACCCGCAATATACAGCTTTTGTATCAATGTGATGTCGGCGAAGACGTTGAGATTGTCATTGATGAAGAAAAAATAAAAAGAGTTGTTGCAAATATAGTAGGGAATGCGGTAAAATATATACAAAGGGAACAGGGAATGATCCTTGTCAATGTAGAAGATCAAGGTCCTTTTATCCAAGTCATGATTCGTGATAATGGAAAAGGGATAGGTAAAGAGGAACTGCCATTTATCTTTGAGCGGTTTTACCGGACAGACAGTTCCCGAAATTCACGAACCGGCGGCAGCGGCTTAGGACTTGCGATTGCAAAAAAGATCATGGACGAGCACGGTGGACGCATTTGGGCAGAAAGCGAGCTTGGAAAAGGGACAGAGGTATACTTTACATTAAAAAAGGAAACAGAACAAAAGGAGGAACATGATGAGTAAGAGAATTTTGATTGTAGAGGACGAATTACCAATTGCAGAATTGGAAAAGGATTATTTGGAATTGAGTGGTTTTGAGGTTGTGATCTGCAGCGATGGTACCGAAGGTATGAAGATGGCGACGACAGAAAAATTTGATATGGTGATACTGGATCTTATGCTTCCGGGAACGGACGGTTTTGAAATCTGCAAAAAGATTCGCGAGACATCCGAGATTCCGGTTATGATGGTTTCAGCAAAGAAAGAAGACATCGACAAGATCCGCGGACTCGGACTGGGAGCCAATGACTATATGACCAAGCCATTCAGCCCAAGTGAGCTTGTGGCTCGTGTAAAGGCGCATTTGGAGCGTTATAAAAAATTAGTCGGCAGTGCGATGAAAGAAGAAAATGAAGTCATCGAGGCGGGCGGATTGAAGATCGACCGTACGGCGCGCCGTGTTTATGTGGACGGTGTCGAGAAGAATCTTACGACAAAAGAATTTGATCTTTTGTTCTTCCTCGCACAGCATCCAAACCGCGTATTTTCGAAAGAAGAACTTTTGGAAGAAGTGTGGCAGCTGAGCCCGGTCGGTGCAGACATTGCGACCGTTACGGTTCATATCAAAAAAATCCGTGAAAAGATTGAAAAAGATACCCAAAATCCGCAGTACATTGAGACGGTTTGGGCAGTCGGCTACCGATTTATTGTAAAAGAAGCAGAATAAATCTTATCAAAATGGTTCATACTAACCGGGTATGACAGATACGTAAGCACATCGAGGAACCCGGAAAGGAGAATACCCATGAACCATGTAAAAAAATACAAAAAAGTATTGATCTTATTAGGAACTGCATGTGTAATTTATGTAAGCTTTTGCTATATTTTACCACTTGTGGTTCCTTTTGTATTGGCACTGGTATTTGCCAAAGCATTGCAGCCGTGGACGAAAAAAATACATACGGCGACACATCTGAATCGGAAAGTATGCAGTGTTCTTATGGTGGTTGTAAGCCTCGGTGCGCTGGGGTGTTTTTTATTTTATATCGGATATTTGTGCACCAGCCAGCTCGTCGAATTTATCCGTCATCTTCCCGGGCAGGCGGGAGCTTTGTCGCATCTCTGCCAAGGCGGCTGTGGTTCCATCGACAATCTGCTCGCGCTGTCAAAGGGAACCAGTTACCGGTGGCTGGAGGCGAGAATGAGTGATATGGATGGACAGATCGCGAGCGTATTGCTGCCTCAGATCACCGGGAGCATTCCGCGGATGTTTCTGCGCATCGGAGAATGGGGCGCCGGGTTCGTCGTATTTTTAATGGCAGTGCTCCTGCTGTCTTTGGAAGAGAGAACCGAAGTGCGCTATCCGGCACTTGTGCCTTACGTAAAGAAACTAAAAATCGCGGGATTTGCTTATCTCAAAGCGCAGGGGCTGCTTTTATTTTTTATAGCAGTCATTTCGACGATCGTATTGCTTCTGCTCAAAAATCCGTATGCGGTGCTGATGGGAATCCTGATCGCAATCGTCGATGCATTTCCGGTTCTTGGAAGCGGTACAATTTTAATTCCATGGGCGATCTTTTCGTGGATCCAGAAAGATTATGTGGCAGCAGCCGTGCTTTTGACGCTGTATGTGGTCACAATGGTCGTCCGCGAAGTGCTGGAGCCGAAACTTATGGGAAAAGAAATGGGGTTAAAGCCGCTTTACGTGCTTTTGTCCGTGTATGTGGGTCTGAAATTGTTCGGCGTCGGCGGGATCGTGCTTGGTCCGATCGGGCTTACGATATTAAAAACGGTATTTGAACAGACATCTTTTAGTCATACAACCTGACCTTTCCTCATACAATGTTAAAACATGAAGGAGGGGTGCAAGTTGGAAGATAAGGTGGAGAAAAGTCTGGCAAATTATGATCTGACTGTCAAACGGCGCTACCGCCACCGCGGAGGGTGGCTGCTGGAAACGACGCAGGGACCGAAACTGCTGCGCGAATACGAGCAGATCCGGGGACATTTTGCCTTTGAAAATAAAATAAAAGAAATTTTAGTGCTGCGGGGTTTTGAGCGGGTTGATAAAGCGCTGAAAAATAATGCCGATGAGTACGTGACAGAACTTGAAAGCGGCGAGAAATATGTGATTTACCAATGGTTTTCCGGGGAAGAATGTGACCTGCGGGCAAAGCCGGATCTGGCTCTTGCGGGAGAGAACCTTGCGAGACTGCATCAAACGCTGGAGGGCGTGTGCGTGCTGGAGGAAGAAGGAGAATCACTGCCTGCCGCTGTGCCCCTTTTGGAGCGGGTACAGAAGCACACGCGGGAATTGAAACGAATCCATACATATATGAAAAAGAAAAAACAGCGGACCGAATTTGAAATTCAGGCAATTGGCTGTTTTGAGCGGTTTTATGAAAAAGCGGTTGAGGCTTCGGCCTGTCTTGAAAACTGCAATTATTACTGTAAAATAATGGAAGATGGCGGACGGTACTGTCATGGTGATTACAATTATCATAATCTGATCCGGCAAGCGAACCGCCTCGCGACGGTAGGATTTGAAAAGGCGGGAAAGGGGATTCCGCTTTTGGATCTGACGTATCTGATGCGTAAATCATTGGAAAAAAATGGATGGGACAGAAAAAAGGGAATGACCATTCTTGAAAGTTATGCAAAAAAAGCGGATCTGGCGAAGGACGAACAGGAATTTATTTACATTATGCTCTTGTTTCCGGAAAAATACTGGAAGCTGCTAAATGGATATTTTAACCATAAAAAGAGTTGGTTTTCGGAGCAGAGTCTCCAAAAACTACGTAGTTTGGGCGAGATGGAACAGTGCCGCGAACAGTTTTTAAAAAACTATGAAAACGGTGGAAGTTTTCTTTGATTTATGATATACTTACTTTAATTGAAGTCTTCGACAGAGAATGAGGTGCATGATGAGAAACAAATGGATGATGGGGCTGTTTTTGGCGGTACTCAGCTGTCTGCTCATTTCCGGATGCGGGAAAAAGACAGCGAGACCGGCAGCGACGCAAAGTCCGAACCCCAATGCAGCAATTACGTATGAAAAGGGACGCGATTTCGTGGGTGTTTTGACAAAAGCAGAAGCCGGCACGATGACATTTTACGAGCCGGAGCTGGAAAAAGAGGCGACCTATACGTATAATGGGGCGACAGAGGTTTTGACGAAAAATGACAAACAGATTTCGTCGGAGTCTCTCGAGGTTGGGCAAGTATTTGATCTGTATCTTGATGACGGAAAGACGACATTGCAGAAAGTGCAGAGTTCCAAGGATATATTGGAAACGGAAGACGTAAAGGATGTTCAGTTTAATACGGACGAATCCTATCTCGAGATACGGGGGACGCGCTACCGCTACGGAAGCAGATTTCAGGCGTTTTCCGAGGGGAAACCCATTGATCTGCAGGAAATTGCTGCCACAGACGAAGTGACATTCCGGGGAGTCAAAGGAAAGGCCTATTCGATCGTGGTGACAAAAGGCCATGGCTATATCAAGCCGGCCAAATATAAAGATTTTATCGGTGGAACGATGACCGTTTCCGGGGTACGGATTCTGCCGGTGACAGAAAACATGCTGGTGCCCGTTCCGGAAGGAACGTATGAGGTTTCCATGAAAAATGGGGACTTTGAGGGGAGCCGGAGTGTTGCGATTGAGCGCGACAAGACATTGGAACTTGATATGTCGCTCTTTAAGAGCACGGTCAAAGACAAGGGACAAGTCGTGTTTGACATTGATCCGCAGGGCGCGGAACTGTATGTCAATGGAACAATGACCGATTACAGTAAACCGGTGTCTCTCAAATACGGGAAACATTCGATACAGGTTATACTGGATGGTTATACAACATACACCGGCATCGTGGACGTGCAGTCTGCCAATCCGACCGTGAGAATCAGTCTGGCGGAAGAGGAGGCCGAGGTGTCGAGCGATGACGAGAGCAGTGTGGAAAAGGATGATTCAAATCAGCAGAACACGGTGACGGAAAGTTATGACAACGATCATAAGATCACTGTCAGCACACCCGCCGGGGCAAGCGTTTATCTGGATGGCAATTACCAGGGCGTAGCGCCGTGCAGTTTTCCGAAAAAAATCGGAGCGATCACATTGACGTTAGCCAAGGATGGATATACGACAAAGAGTTATTCTGTCACGACAACCGACGATGATGAAGACGTTTCCTGGAGTTTTCCGGATCTGACGGCAAAGGGAAGCGAAACCAATTAATGGAAAGGAGATATTTATTATGGGTTACATGGAAAATTATGAAGAATGGTTGGCAAATCCTTATTTTGATGAGGATACTAAAAAGGAACTGGAGTCGATCCGAGGGGATGAAAACGAGATCAAGGAACGTTTTTATGCGGATCTTGAATTTGGTACAGCGGGACTTCGCGGGATTATCGGAGCCGGTACCAACCGTATGAATGTATACACCGTACGTAAGGCAACACAGGGACTTGCCAATTACATATTGAGCCAGAAAGGCGAGAAAAAAGGAGTCGCAATTGCATTCGACAGTCGTAGAATGTCGCCGGAATTTGCCGATGAAGCTGCCTGCTGTCTGGCTGCAAACGGCATCAAAGCCTATGTATTTGAGAGCCTTCGTCCGACGCCGGAACTTTCGTTTGCCGTCAGAGAACTTGGCTGCATTTCCGGAATCAATGTGACAGCAAGCCACAATCCGCCGGAATACAATGGATATAAAGTATATTGGGAGGACGGAGCACAGATCACACCGCCTCATGACACCGGAATTATGGATGAAGTAAAAGCGGTGACGGATTATGCGACCGTTAAGACGATGCCAAAAGAAGAGGCGGTCAAAGCCGGATTGTATGAGAATATCGGCGCAGCGATCGATGACCGTTATATGGAAGAGTTGAAGAAAAATGTGCTGCATCCAAACTGCATTAAAGAAGTGGAAAAAGATCTTCGCATCGTATATACACCATTGCACGGAACCGGAAATATTCCGGTGCGCCGCGTATTGAAAGAATTGGGATTTACCAATGTCTTTGTAGTGCCGGAGCAGGAACTTCCGGACGGCGAATTTCCGACCGTCAGCTATCCAAATCCGGAGGCGAGAGAAGCCTTTGAACTGGCTCTTGCCCTTGCCAAAGAAAAGGATGCCGACCTCGTTTTGGCGACAGACCCGGATGCCGACCGCCTCGGTGTTTATGTAAAAGACAGTAAATCCGGCGAGTACATCTGCCTGACCGGAAATATGAGCGGTTCGTTCCTGGCAGATTATGAGATCGGACAAAAACTGGCATTGGAAGGCAAACTGCCGGAAGACGGTTATATGGTAAAAACGATCGTAACGACCAATCTTGTCGATGCCATCGCGAAATATTATGGCATTAAAGTCGTAGAATGTCTGACCGGATTTAAGTGGATCGGCCGTGAGATCTTAAAGAGTGAGCAGAGCGGAGAGGGTACGTATCTCTTCGGATTTGAGGAAAGTTATGGCTGCCTGATCGGAACCCATGCCCGTGACAAAGACGGTATCGTGGCTTCCATGGCACTTTGCGAGGCAGCAGCTTATTATAAAAAACGTGGCATGACATTGTGGGATGCTATGATCAATATGTATGAAAAATACGGATATTACAAAGACGATGTTATCGCGATCACGCACAAAGGCATCGAAGGACTGGAGAAGATTAAGTCTACGATGAGCGGTCTTCGTGAAAATCCGCCGATGGAGTTTGGTCCTTATAAAGTGACAGCGATTCGTGACTATGACCGCGACACCATCAAAAATATCCAGACTGGTGAAGAAGGAAAGACAGGGCTGCCAAAATCAAATGTATTGTATTTCGAATTGACCGACGATGCATGGCTTTGCATCCGTCCATCGGGAACCGAGCCAAAGATTAAAATTTATTTTGGGGTTGTTGGCAAGGATATGGACGACGCAGACAAAAAGTCAAGGGAATTGGCAGAAATTGTAAAGAAAACGCTTCTTTGATTTGGAGGAGGTTGAAGAAAGAGTGAATGAAATACTGAAAAAGTGGATGAATCCACATTTGATCGAAGAAATGGAAGAAGGGGTGATCAATGCTCCGCAGGATCTCCTTGGAATGCATTTTTACGAGGGAACGCAGATGTTTGTCGTGCGCCGGCCGGTAGCACAGCGCGTGTGGATCACCGATGTGTCCGGAGAGACTGCGTTTGAAGCAGAGGAACTGGATGCAGAACTTGGACTTTTTGGATTGGAGATTGAGAAAAAGAAAGACCAGTTGAAAGATTACCGTGTCCGGATCCAGTATGGCGAGGGCGATGTGGTTGAGACCGCAGATCCGTATGCCTACAAAACGGAGATAACGGATTATGATACTTACCTTTTTGCGCAGGGAAATCATTATGAAATCTTTGACAAATTAGGCGCGCATGTCGAGACGATTGACGGTGTGACGGGGACAAGATTTGCTGTATGGGCACCGCATGCAAGAAGTGTGAGTGTCGTCGGATATTTCAATATGTGGGATGGACGGCTGCACACGATGAGTCTGATCGGTCCAAGCGGTATCTATGAATTGTTCGTGCCGGATGTCGGTGAAGGTGCCGTGTACAAATACCAGATTACGACGCGGAGCGGAGAGCTTCTTTTTAAGACCGATCCGTATGGAAATTATGCACAGATGCGCCCGGACAATGCGTCCGTTGTAACATCACTTGCGGGGTATGAGTGGCAGGACGGCGACTATGAAAAGAAACATCGTGCGAAGACGAGAGAAGTGCGCGAACGTGCACCGATGAATATTTACGAGGCACATCTCGGTTCGTGGAAAAAGCGCGTCGAAGACGATGACAATGGCTTTTATTCGTACCGTGAACTGGCGGAAATGATGGGCGATTATCTCGTAGAGATGGGATATACCCACATTGAATTGATGGGAATTGCAGAATATCCGTTTGATGGTTCATGGGGTTATCAGGTAGGCTGCTATTATGCACCGACGAGCCGTTACGGAACGCCGAAAGACTTTATGTATTTTGTCGATGAAATGCATAAACGCGGCATCGAGGTAATTCTTGACTGGGTACCTGCGCATTTTCCGAAAGATGCACATTGTCTCGGAAATTTCGATGGACAGGCAGTGTATGAACACAGTGACCGCCGTCGTGGCGAACATCCGGACTGGGGAACATATATTTTCGACTATGGAAAGAAAGAAGTGCAGAATTTCCTTGTTGCCAATGCGCTTTTCTGGATTGAAAAGTTCCACATCGACGGACTTCGTGTGGATGCGGTGGCTTCGATGCTTTATCTTGATTACGGAAAGCAGGATGGCGACTGGCTTCCAAACAAAGACGGGGGCAATGAAAACTACGAGGCAATGGACTTTTTGCGCCACTTAAACAGCATTATGGAAAAACGTCATCCGGATGCCTACATCATTGCGGAAGAATCGACGGCGTGGCCGGGTGTCACAAAACGTGTTAAGGACAACGGCCTTGGATTTTCCTATAAATGGAATATGGGATGGATGAATGACTTTTTGGAATATATGAAACTGGACCCGTATTTTAAGCAGTTTCATCATGAACAGCTCTGCTTCAGTCTGTCCTATCATCTGAGTGAAAAGTACATTCTCGTGCTTTCCCACGACGAAGTAGTACATGGAAAATGTTCCCTGCTCAATAAAATGCCGGGGCTGACCGGAGATAAATACGCAGCACTGAAAGCGGCGTTCGGTTTCTTCTACGGACATCCGGGCAAAAAACTTCTGTTTATGGGACAGGAATTTGCGCAGGAGCGTGAATGGAGCGAGATGCGGAGTTTAGACTGGTTCTTATTGGATCAGGAACCACACCAGGGAATCCATGCGTTCATCAAAGACATGAACAAACTTTATCTTGAAAATGATGCGCTGTATTACAATGACAACGATGTGATGGGATTTGAGTGGATGGACTGCGAACGTGCGGAGACAAGCACGGTAGCGTTTGTGCGCCGCGGAAAGACGACGAAAAAACAGTTGATGTTTATTCTCAATTTCACACCGGTAGCACATGAGCAGTATACGGTAAAAGCGCCGTGTGGCGGTACATTCCGCGAGATTCTCAATTCCGATGCACCAAAGTACGGTGGCCAGGGCCGCCTCAATGAATCGCCGATCAGGGCGAAGAAGGTGACGACAGACAAGAAAAAAGAGACAGCATATGAACTTACCTGCTATCTTCCACCATTGTCCGTTGTCGTGCTGGAATACGACTACAAGAAATAGAGAGGAAATAAAAGATGCAAGTAATCAAACCGAGTATAGAAATCATAGATATGGAAGATTACGAAAAGATCGTAAAAAAGATCGAACGTATCGGCCGTGTCTGCTACAAAAGTGAAGGAAAGATCACGGAGGATTCGGCAGAGAAATTTATCAAAGGTCTTTTGACAAGACAGCATGAATCGGTGATCGAGCATGAAAATGTGACCGTTCGTTTCGTGTGTGACCGCGGTGTGACACATGAGATCGTGCGCCATCGTATCGCAAGCTACAGTCAGGAAAGCACACGTTACTGCAACTACAGCGGTGACAAATTTGACAATCAGATCACCGTGATCGACCTTGCAAGCGGCTTCCAATACGATCTGTCAAAAGAAAATGACAAAGCCAAATACGAAGTATGGACCAAAGCGATGGAAAACGCTGAGCAGTCCTATTTCCGTATGCTTGAACTTGGTGCTACGCCACAGGAAGCACGTTCTGTCCTTCCAAATTCTCTGAAAACGGAAATCGTCGTAACGATGAATCTCCGTTCCTGGAGAAACTTCTTCCGTCTGCGCGTGGATTCTCATGCCCACCCACAGATGCGCGAAGTGGCGACGATGCTTTACGAAGAATTTAAGAAACGTCTCCCTGTATTTGTAGCAGATTTAGACATTCATTGATCCGTAAGATGATCTTCTAATACAGAAAATGCACTCGGACCGGCAGAAAGCACATATCGGTGGAACTCCTTTTCCGAAAAGGAGTCTCCCTGATGGCTTTTGGCGGTCTTTTTTAATCTTGCAAATTCCATATATCCAATCGTATATTTGAGGTAAGAACCCGGTTCGTCAATGATATTTTCATAAAGAGAATCGGATGTCTCACGGTCGTAAGAACCATTCTGCTGCAGAAAGGTATACACGTCATCCGCACTCCATCCAAGCAGATGAATACCGATATCGCATATCCCGTAAAGGCAGAGGGAAACAATCATATTATTTCGCAATATTCCAATTTCTTCCTTTTTGTATCCAAGATATTTGTACGAATAAATTTCCGCATAGGTCGCCCAGCCTTCGGTATAGCCATTAAAATTTAAGGCGTAAGAAAGCAGCGGATGGTTCTGGCTGCGGTCGTACACATTTTGATACAGATGTCCCGGGTAGCCTTCGTGTGCAAGCGTGGTAAACAGATCTGCACCGGCAAACCGGTCACTTCCGTTGATGTAGATCGCATTTTCGTCGTAGGCATCAAGCGGCGGTGTGAGATAAAAAGCAGGACTCAGATAATCTTCCAATGACGGATCCACGTAGGAGACTTTATAACCCACCTCTTTGATCTCCGGAAAATCATCCTTGATCGCAGTTGTCAGATGTTCTAACTGCTGCTCCGGTGTCAGTCCTTTTCCCGGCGACAAATTCAGATTGGCAAAAAGCGAGGCATCTTTTTTCGCATATGCAAGAAGGGTTTCTTTTGACTTCTTTAACCGGGTTTTTAATAGCTTTAGATATTCCTCCGGACCACGCGAAGATCCGGACTCGTCGGCAAATAAATAGCGGTAATACTGCTCCCCGTTTTGATAACTGCAGAGAGCTCCGTTTTCCGGACAGGCATCCATTCGGCTGTTCAGACCGGCCGCCAGATTTTCATACGCATGCACAAATTCTTTTTTGATCAAGGATTTATTTTCTTTGCGGTAACGTAACATTTCTTCCTGGTCAATAAAATCACACGCTTCAATGCGGCTTCGAAATGACGTGAGCAAAAGTTTCCAGCCTTTGTCGGACAAAAAGGTCTGGCACTGCTCTAAAATGTGTGACATTGTACTCCGACAGGGCAGCAGGCCGGCTTTTTCCTGATGATCGTAAAAGACAAGAACCGACTCGAAATACGAAGGGATGCTGCGAAGCAATGTAAAATAGTTTTCAATATCTTCTCTACAGTCAAAAGTATACTCCGCTAATAGAACGGGAAGCTGCGCCTGAAGCCCGGTAACCGGGGAGAAAGGACGAGAAAATAGAAAAAATTCTTCTCCTTTTTGATTCATTTCCAACGTATATTTTAAATTGTCATATAGGATCTTTTCCGACTCGGAAAGAGAATCTCTGTCAAAACCTTCCAATTTCGCAAGCGCGTTTTCATATTCGGAGGAAACCTGTGCCGTCTCCGATACCGAAAGAGGTGGAAATCCACCGGCGGTTTTTGAAATTCCATAGTTTTCCGGATGCGCGAGAGAATAATTGAGCGACAGCGCATCGCTTGAGATGCTCTCCCGAAACAGGGCATTCGTATATTCTTGAAAACTTGTATTTGAATGGGGATTTTTGTCAAAAACTGAGCCGTTGCTGCCGCCCGGAGCACAGCTGCACAAGATCAGACAAAGGGTAAGAAATAGAGCGAGATATCGTTTCATAGCATTCACCGGCATAAGGCAAGTTGATATATGTATATGCCGGTGAACAGGAGAGTATGCAGAGGCTTAATTATTTACAATGAATATCGCACCCACTGGTAGTCGACACTTTCGGAATTTAACAGTGTCGAGACGATGAAATCCCCGTTATCTCCGGGAAGTTTCGCGTATCCATAAATGGAATTAAATGGGGCTTCATGAAACAGTTTATCGTTTTCGTTGTAATACAGATCCTTTGCCGGCAGGACAAGAGTGTTCCATATTTTGTCGCTCAATTTTCCGCTGCAGATTCCTTTGCTTGTTACGATATAGCCAATATCATCTGCAATTTGCAGACCGAGTGCGGCGGTTGTCTCCGAAATCAAGCCCTCGCCATCGATGATACACTGAATCACACGATCCGGCATTTTGTCGTGGATGGTATGGTGCTGTATACATTGTCCGGAGGTGGAAATGGTATAATACGTGCCATCTTCAGCGAACGTAACATATTTACTGATTACGGACCCTTTGTCGAGTATTTTCTGCCGGACAAGATCAAATAATACAACATCCGAAGCCACTGTGGGATCTGTTGCATCATCAGCAGATTCCTGCAATACTACAGCAATTTCTTCGTCTGTGACAAATTGGATATCGACAAGTTCATAGTCTTTATACGCCTTATTTATCTCCGAAAGATCGATTTCTTTATAGTCCTCGGAATTCCCCATCTGAAATAATCGGATCCCCTTCTGCGGGTCCACGACGCTGATGTAAATGAGACCATTTGAATCTCCACTGATAAAGGAAGGACCTTGCGGAAATTGTTTATTAAAAGCGCTTCCCCAAGGAAGTGCAGTATCTTCCCAGCCGTTTTCACGCAGGGTATAACCGTGATATTCGAGACCTTTACTTTCATCCGATTCGTCGATCATTGTTACCGTTATGATCAAAGGATCCTGATCCTTCGCTAAAACGGTATAGTCAAGGCTTACTTTATCGGAAATCGGTTTGTCAAACACTTGATACGTAATGCCGGACTTGGTTTTATGCAGAACCGGCGCGGCGCTGGATGACGTATTTGACGCTGTATTTGTGTTATCCGCACAGGCAGATAAAAGAAAACAGGTTATAGTAAGTATACAAAATAATGTTCGTTTCATAAAAATCTCCTTTTCAATGTGATTCTTATTTAAGTATAGCATAAAAAAATACGTTGTAAATGGTTGTCTGTCCCTAAATAATTGTCGTTCGTCACAAAAAGGTAACGCTTGTCACAAAAAAGCGACGTTCGTCACAAAACTGTTGAAAGTGTAGAGAATTGGAGAGTAGAATGAAGAGGAAAGGAGGGATTGATATGCTTTTTGAAGTAAATGGTTTATTAATTTGGTTACGTAAAATTTGGGGAGGTAAATAACGAAAGGTAACAACAATACTATAAGTAAAAATAAGGAGGTGGGAGTTTTGGACTATAAAATCCCAATAATTTCATACAACGAATTTTGGTTGGATTGTACTATGACAGTTATTCACAATATAAATTTGAGAAAAATATGTGTGAATAAGTTACTTATTTAATTTAAGAAAAAAGTATTGCAGAAAAAGAAGACTCTATTGATACGACAAATTTTGGTAATACAATAAAAATAGATCCAGAAAGGAAATAAATCAATGTCAGATGAAAAAAATGTATTAGAACTGTATGATATTTGTAAAAAATATAAGAACAAGGTAATAATTAAGAACTTAAGTTTAACATTAAAATCTGGAGAAATTGTAGGAGTGCTTGGTAAAAATGGCGTAGGAAAGACTACATTGTTTAAAATAATTTTGGGTTTAGTTAAAAAAGATCAAGGGGAACTTCTGATATTAGGGGAGCAATGTGTTTTTGGCGATTGTCAAGCTTATGATAAAGTGACAGGGATGATAGAACATCCGTGTCTTTATGAGTGGTTGTCTGGATGAGTGGTTGTCTGGATATGATAATCTGATCTATTATGCTTCCCTTTTTAAAAGAGTTGATAATAATTATATTTTTGAATTGATTAATCGTTTTGAACTACAGAAATATATCTATAAAAAAGTGCATACCTATTCGATGGGAACTAAACAAAAATTGTACTTTGCTATGGCGTTATCGGTAAAACCGCGTTTGTTAGTTCTTGATGAACCGATGAATGGGATGGATCCTTTGATGATTGAAGAGGTGAGAATGTTATTGCTTGAAATTGCAAAAAAGGAAAAAGTAACAATTCTAATATCAAGTCATAATTTAAATGAGATTCAAAAACTTTGTGATACATATGTATTTATGTCGGTAGGTGGTGTACATAAAGTGGTGAATAAAGAGGAATTAAATAATTGTGATACTGATGAGATGCGATGGAATATTAGTGTTCATAATAGCGAAAGAGAAAAGTTAATTAGTTTATTACAAAGAGAAAATATTTGTTATGACATAGTAGAAAGTAAAGTTTGTAATCATTATTATACTTTGGAAAATAATTTTAAGCAGTGGCAAGAGGAGTGTGAGAAAAGCGCTTTTTGAAATTAAAAAAATAGTTAATAAAAGGAGAATGTTTGTTTGCTTAGTGGTAATCGTGCTTATAGTTTTAACAACATATTATGTTGTTTTCCAAGAAAATGGGGAGACGGAGAAAAAGGTACAGAATATTCAAAAAGCATATGAATACATTAGTGAAAATGAAGAAGCAATTGTAGAATACAAAAAGAATGGAGATAACCAATCGGCTAGAATACTAGAGGTTGAAAATGAAATATATCATTTTGCAATTAGTAATCGAATTTTTATAGGAACAGAAGGATATCAGTCAAGCGCAATATATGAAATAATTCAATTAAAAGAAATTGCAGAGGGATTGGTTGATGAGGATGAATATTCAGATGAAGAGAGGAAAAGTGCGGAAATAATTGCATCTGACATAATGACAACAATTGAAAAAAAAGATTATTCTTTGTATTTGATCAGACATATAGAAGCAATAAAATTATTGAAAAATTATTCTGCTGCAGAAAAAGATATTTTAGTTGAACTTTCTGAATTACAAAAAAGAGGAAATCCAAATGGAATTATTTCGCAGAATTTTGAAAAAATAATATCTTTTATTGGTACTGCACGGAATAGTGTAAAAGAAAAGATAAACTATGCGAGTTCAAAAAAATATGGGGAAAAATTAAGTGAGTTGGAGAGTGATGAATTATTTACTAGAGCAGAGTTGTTGGCATATAAAATAAGGGCTGGTTACAACAAAGCCGTTCACAATAATGTATATACAGATAATGAGTGGATTTTACAAATGTTATACTCAGTAAATACAATAATACTAATTTTTATGATAGTATTATCTACCTCAATGTTTGCTGGAGAACAATCAAATGGAACACTGAAATTAATGTTGATTTCACCTCTGTCAAGAGGTCAAATTTATTTTAGAAAATTGCAAACATTAATTATAATCATGTTTTTGCTATCACTTTTTGGCGTAATTATTGTAATAGGAAGTTTTGCTATATTACAGGGATTTGATAATATATGTCCATATGTTTATCTTCAAAATGGTACAATCAGAGAATTAAATTTTGGGGTTTATTTATTTTTGTATGAACTTCTTGTTATGGTTTCTAGTTTAATGAGTATAGCATTTTCTATATTGTTGTCAGTTGTTTTCAAATCTTCAATGAAAGCGGCAACTTTTGAAATTATTATTCATTTTGGTGGTCAAATGTTGTACAACTATGTTTATAACAAGTTACCTCAAATTGCACTAGCATCTCCATTTCACTATGAAAAATTAACTGAAAAGTTTTTGACTTATAGTTATTTGGACTTAGATGCAAAGACAAATAATTTTTATAATTATGAACAACCAAATTATGTATATGCTATATATGTGATTGCATTTATTTTTTGTATGTGCATAATAAGTATAAACATTTTTAAAAGGAAGGAATTTTAACGGTTAATATAATGGATAGAAAAAAAGCTGATTCTAAATTGAAAAAAGTTGTAATTATTGATACAGGATATGATTATAGTGGAAAATACAAAGATGATATTTCGGGAATAGAAATAAAGAAAGGTACAAAAGACGTTTTCGATTTATCAAGTGATTTTCATGATGAAATTGGTCATGGTACTGCAATTATTAATATGATTTTGAAAGAACAACAGTGCGAAATTTTTGTGATAAAAATTTTTTCAAAAGAACAAATTACAGATGGACAACTATTAAATGCAGGACTTCGATATATATGTGATATGAAAGATGTAAATTTTTTAGTAATTAGTTTAGGTGTTCGTCAATATGATTTTGAGATGCAATTGTTAGTGCAGCGTTTAGCGAAAAATGGAACGATAATAATTAGTGCATTTGATAATATGGGATGTGTATCTTATCCAGCAGGATTCGAAGAAGTAATCGGTGTAGATGTTACTGAAAAATATCGTACTGGTAATGAATTTGATGTATACAGTGGTGATTTAATTGATGTCCGAGGCGGAAATGAGTTTTATCGATTGGACTGGGTAGGGCAAAAGAAGATGATATTGGGAGGATCAAGTTTTTTAGTGGCTAAAATCCTAATTCAAATATTGAAAAGTAGTGAATTAGTAACAAATAAAGAGCAGGCAATTAGAAGTTTATGCAAAAGCGCCCAACAGATAATTGAAAAGAAAAAAACTAAACATATACAAGGCACTGAATTTGTACGACAAATAAAACGGGCGATTGTGTTCCCATTTAATAAAGAAATTCATTCCATAGCAGCATTTGAAGAACTTTGCGATTTTGAAGTGATTGGATATTTTGATGTAAAATACAATTTAAAAGTAGGAAAGAAAATAAATGAGATTTTAGAGTATTGCGATAATGAAAAAGTAATACAGGATTACGAAGAAATTGATTGGAATACTGACTTTGACACAGTGATTTGCGGACATGTAGGGAAAATTAGTTTAGCTATAGGAAATGATTATTTAGGGGAAATTGTTAAAAAATGTAAAATAAATAATAAGAAACTATATTCGTTTGATAGATGTGTGGAAAAATATAAATATTTTCGATATGGAAAGGATTTTTACTTCCCACAGAATGTGGCAGCAGAATTGCCTATACTTAGATGTGGGAAAATGGTGTTAAATTCTACACCAACTTTAGCAGTATTGGGAACAAGCTCTAGGCAGGGAAAGTTTACAATTCAATTGCAATTAATGAAAGAATTAAGAAAAAGAGGTTTTGTAGTAGGAGGAATAGGTACGGAGCCATCTGCATTATTGTACGGTTTCACATATATGCTTTCGTATGGTTATCAGAATTGTTGTAAGTTAAATAGCGACCAAATAATATTAATGCTTAATGAAATGACTCGTAAATTGCAAATGGAAAATGTAGATATAATTATTTCCGGAGCACAATCTGGAACAATACCAGAAAATATGCTGAATTTGTCCATGTATACATCAAAACAGTTAGGTTATCTTTTGGGGTTAAATCCAGATGCTTACATTTTATGTGTGAATAGAAATGATGATATTTCATATATTGAGAAAACAATACAATTTGTGAATAGTATTACAGAAGCAAAATTGGTGGCAATTGTAGTATGTAATATTGAAAGTAATCGCTTTAGAGAGAAGAAGGATAATTATAAAAAACTCAGTAATAAATACGGAGAAAAAATTTTCCCTTTAGAGGAATACAATTTGTCAGAGAAATTAACAAAAATAGTTATAGATTATTATAAATAACTAACTATATATAATACTTATTAAAATAACAAAGAGCAAATATAAATAGTTTAATTTTGAAAGGAGAACTTGTATTATGAAATTACAAAGAAAAGGCAATAGAGAAGTAAGCAAAAATGCAATGGTGTACTTAAATGAAGGCGGCTGCACAATAACATATCAATTGAATTCGCCACCTAATTACAATCAATACTCAACGGGTGGTGCTGCTATTGATGAAACAGCAAGAGCACTACGTGACACTAATCGCTCTATTTGGACTGAGGGAATGGTTGAAGGTTCATATGGAAAATTTAAATACACACTTGGTGGAATATTGTATTTCATTTATAAGGCAGTATTCTTCCATTAAAGATAACGTAACAAATATAGTATAAAAATATATTTGCTCTTTGTTATAAATAAATAGGATAAAAAGGAGTTAAGATTAAATGAAAAATGTAAGGGACAATATACGATTTATATTTCGTTACATAGTAAGTGGTGAAAAAAACTTATTATAATTCGGGTAATAAGTGTATTATTTGGGGCAATTCAAACATTTATATCGCTATTTGTAGTAAAATGGATTTTTGATGTGTTCAGTGTGGATGCAGAACAAACGGTTATTAAACGTATTTGTGGAATAGGATTGTTTTTGCTTGTTGTGTTAATTTATAAAATAATAATAGAAGCATTTATTATTCCCTTTTGCGGAATGAATATAGAAGAAAAAATTACAACTGAATTAATTGAAAAAACAGTAAAAATACCTAAAAATATAACAGATGAAAGAGAATTTTATGATAAGCTTACAAGAGCAATTAATGATTCTCGTAATAGGGCAGGGGCGGTGTTAAATACTGTTATAAATATTTTTTCTTGTGTGTTACAAGGAATAATTACTGCACTTGTATCAATAAGAATTGATTTTGATATTGCAATGGTTATTATGTTTGCATCTTTGGCGACTGCTATTATTACATTAAAACTTAATAAAATGAATTATGAAAAGTATATGGAACAAACTACAGCTAATAGGAAATGTGATTATTCAGGAAGAATTATATATCTTCCACAATTTAGTTTGGATTTAAGAATGTATCCTAATTTAATGAATTTAGTGGTTAAAAATTATCATGATGGATTAAATGAACTAAGAGGGATAGAAAAGAAATATGCCAAAGGAATTGCGATGCTTTCACTTATTAGTGGTATGTGTAGCATTATAGTAATTAGTGTGATGCCATGGCTTATGATTATTCAAAAGTTAAGTATTGGTATGATTTCCCAGGGCTCTGTTCTGGTGCTATTAAGTGCTGTTGGAACGCTGCCAGGAATTTTTGAGGGGATTTTTTCTTCTATTATACAGCTGGGACAACATAGTTTCTATATTGATAATATTCGAGAGATTATGAATAGTTATAGTAAAACTGAATTGTCAGTAGATCAAGAGAATGATTTTTTTTCAATTGAAATAGTAGGGGGTGCATTTCACTATACAGGACAAATAGAGTATATTTTGGAAAATATTGATTTTCAATTGCAAGCAGGAGAAAAAATTGCAATAATTGGTGGAAATGGGGTTGGTAAATCAACGTTAGCACATATTATAGCAGGTGTGTACCCTCTTTCAAAAGGAGTAGCGAAGCTTGCGGGTGAGTCTTATGATTTGTATGGAGAGGAACAAATACATAAAAGAATTATGATAGCAAGTCAACAATATAATGTGTATAGTTTTAGTGTTGCCGAAAATATTTTGTTAAGATGTCCTGTATGTGAAAGGGATTATGAAACTGTAAAAGAGGTGCTAAAGAAAGTGGAATTATATGATAAAGTTATGAAAACTAAAAAAAAGATGGATACTTTAGTGACTAAAGAGTTTGATAATGATGGTGTAGTCTTTTCAGGAGGTGAAATGCAAAAACTGGTACTCGGAAGAATATTTGCAGCAAATCCAGAGTGTATAATTTTGGATGAAGCAACTTGTCATATGGATGAAAAATCCGAAGAAAGAATTTTAGGGAGAATTTATACTGAGTTTGTCGATAAAGCAATTATCCTTATTACTCATAGTAGTTCTCTTTTGAAGTTTGTTAATAAAACTTATATAATTGAAAATAAAAAAATAAAGTTGAAAGGAGAAATTTGATTGATGAAAGATGCATATATGTTGCCAATGAGTGAGTCGTTAATATTTGAAAGTTATACACAGCATATATATTCTAATATAATTTTGGAATATTATGCTTCACAAAAAGATAAGGCAGAATTTGTGTTGTCTAATTGTATAGAAGATTTTGAGATGTTAAGCGATAATATGAATGTTGTGCAAACGGGTAAAAAATATCATTTTTATAAGGATAATAAATATAAAGAAAGGGGATATGCTTACCTATATAAGAAGTGTAAGAGACAAGAAGAGATAGAACTTGCAGATTTTGAAATGAATATGCTCAGTAGTTACGCAGGAGTAAATATTTTCATTTCTAGCGAAAAAAGTCCAAATAGATTTGTTGAGGATGATAATCTATTCAAGGTTGGATATTTCAATAGGAAAACTATTTTTGCAAAAGAAAATAAGGAATTTATACTTTTTGAGCCGATTAATGAAGTAGTAGCCGGAATGAAATTGGTAAAAGAGAGCAGTAATATCACTTTTTTTATCAAGAACACAATAAAAGGAAAATGGAAAGAAGTATATTCGTATCAATTAAGTAATATTTTTGATACAAATGAGTGCTTTATTGGTATTAATGTTGATACGGATTATGAGTGGTACTATAATAAACTTTTTTTGAATTATATACAAGTATATTGTAAATATGATTTAGAAAATGATTTGATGATTGATTATTTCAAAGATATACGAAAAAATAATCAGTTTTATTCTTATAATGAGTTTCTTGAGTATAATCATTACAACTATAATGAGATTGAGAGAGTGTGCAAAACTTCTGCAGTAAAGGCACTGGCAAATTTTATAAAAAATAAATATTATGTTAATTTATATATTGATTTTTTCTATGTTCCTGAGACAGAATTTTATGGAAAAACACATCGCTTTTTTGAATGTTTATTATATGGAATATACAAAGAAAAGTGTTTTCATATTGCAGTTAGTCAAAAAGGTGCGGTTCGCTGTTTGCAAATCAAAAGAAAATATTTGAGGAAAGCAGTGGATAGAAAACAACGTATTGTCACGATAAAATTTTCACCAAATGAAGATATTGTGCCAGTTAGTTTGCAGAGTGTAGTTTTACAACTAGAAGACTATCTTTATGGCTTTAATTCATCGTTACGGCAGAGTGCATTTATGGGCAAACAGAATGTTCCATTTGGCATGAAAATATATAATGGAATATTATGTAAAGAAAAAAATCTTAATGAATTTTGTCTTAATCCAAGATTATCGCTTTTTTTATGTGAACATAAAAGGCTAATGAGAGATAGAATTTATTATTTAATTGATACTTTAGGAATTGAGT
>PPYE01597416.1_pt1 | contig 29219 bp, 20 predicted proteins | sample 1559881 | NCBI WGS metagenome assembly PPYE01 (sample SAMN08240022, study PRJNA423297) | Human gut metagenome, whole genome shotgun sequencing project. | reverse complement strand
CTATATTACTACTGGTATAAATCAATTGATTTTTTGTTGCAAATCATATATAATGGTTGCAAATATGTTACACGAGGGTCATTATGAATTTTGGTCAAACTGTAGAATTTATTCGGCATCAAAAAAATTTTTCTATAAAACAAATCTGTGGAGATTATCTTTCTAGGCAAACGTATTACAGATTTGTAAAAGATGAAATAGATATTTCAGCAAAAAAGTTGTTTTATATTTTAGACAGTCTTAATGTAAACGTTGACGAATTCCTCTTTATAAATAATAACTTTCAAGTATCTAAAGAATTCTCTGATATGGAGAAAGTTAAATTTCATTTTGAAAATAAAGACATTAAAGAATTGAATAATTTGCTAACTAATTATTCTTCCAAATCATCGAGTAAAGAGCAGGTTCTATCCTCACTTATTTCCAGTTTGATTGGTCGATTAACTGGAGAAAAAGCTCCTAATGAAGAAAAATTACTACGTGAATATCTGATAAATATCGAAACGTGGACTCACTATGAAACAGTACTTTTTAATAACTCAATGTTTATTCTTGATAACGAATTCATTGAGCTCGTTTTTGCTAAAATTAATTACAATATCGAGAAGTATTCTACCTTGAGATACTATGGTAACGAGTCCATACGAATGTTCATAAACATGGTAATTTTATACATTGACAGACAAGATTTAATAAGAGCTCAACAAACCCTGGATACTGTACAAACTTTCAAATTAAATGATGATTGTCTCTATGAAAAAAGCTGCATATTATTTTTTAGTGAGGTGCTCAACTACTTGACTAGAAAAACAAGTACTTTAAATAATTGTTTCTCAGTTATTACTTATTTCAAAATGGTCGGGAGTACCTCTATTGCTTCAATGTTTGAACTTTACCTTGAAAATCTAGTGAAAAATTATCCCTATCAAATATAGCTCACTCATCTTACAATAAAGTAAATAACCAGCATCATTAAAATACCTGATGCTGGTTATTTACTTTATTTGTCAAAAATTGGATAACCATTTTTATTATGCCATCCGACTTCTAACAACTTTTCTAACAATTCCAAAGACAAGTAAAAGATTAAAAATAATATAGAAAGTGGTAAAGCTCAAAATACCATTGGTAGCTAAATCTTCCACATAGAGGTATCGTTCTGTAAAAAAGAGGTAAATTCCATAGACTTCTGTGAAAGCTAAAAATCCGATTAATCCAATGACAAATAAGCTTCCAAGCATCTTCGCAATCTGGTAAAGGACAAGCAAAATCAGCCCTGTTGCTGCGATAATGAAAAGACTTTGAATAATTTGTTCTAACATATCTGTACTTCTTTCTATGCTAACTGCTTACGATAATTGTCAGCCTGTCCCTTGTCTAGGTCATCCAGTTGTGCCACTAGGTTAAGATACTCTTCTTTGGTGACCTCATCTAAGTCTGGAAAGTCATTCTCACGAGTAGTAATAATGATATCTAATTGACCAATGATTTCTCGCTTTGAAAAGCTGTAATCAAGGGTTTCATCTTCATATTGTTCCTTTAAGGCTTGATAGTTAGCTCTATCTTCGGAGCTTGTAAAACCTTGTGCTAACCATTCTTCTAATTGGTAACGTATATCTTCTACTGTCTGGGTCATAATCAATTCTCCTTTGGTGATTTCTTGACTTCATTTTACCGCGTTCACTATTTTTTGTCAGCCTTTTTCTTAAAAATCAAGCGAAAGTTGTTGGTCCTGTTGCGGTTGACTCGTTTCATTGAATTTAGCTAGTACTGCATCGATTTCCTCAATCTCAGCTTCTTGTTCAACCAAGGGGGCAAGGATGTCATATTTGGCTTTAACCAGCTGATAATCTTCTTCTTTTGGAAAGACCTTCTCTACTTCAACCCTTGCGACTGATAGCTTATCTTTCAAATTGTTAGCCATTTCTTCTGTCTTTTCTTGGTCTTCTAAAATATGGTCAATGGCATTGGTAATGCGTTGAATCGTTCCCACGTCTGATTGCAAGTCTAAAGAGACAGAATACTGGTTGCTTCCTGAAATGGTTAAAGACACCATATCTGGCAAGGGCTCACTAGGACTTCTAGTTGCCATTTTAAGCTCAAAGCCTCTAAAGGTCGCAAGCGTTCTTACTTCTTTGGTTTCAGAACGGTTATAGGTAATGAGTTTACGTAGATAGTCTCCAGCTTCTGCACGGTTATCCATCATTTGATTGTCAAACCTCATAATAAAATCTTGTGACTTAGTTGCCAAAGATTGGGCAATATCACGGTCATATTGGTTAAGGCGTTTCTCTAAGACAGGGAGGTTCTGCTCACAGTAAGAAATGGTATGGCGATACTCATCTTTGGAGCGATTAAAGGCACGCTTTTGATTGTCCAATACCGTCAACTCATTCTCTAGTTCCATTTTTAGTTTTAGATAAGGATTACCTGTCGCTAAAGCCTTAAAGTCTGAAGCAGTCATGGTTTGTTCATCAATGTCTTCTGCCGACCGTACTGGGTCTTTAGAGGTCATGATTTGCGTGATGTATTTGAGTTTATTCTCCTGTGTTTGCCAGAGGTAGTTATCGAAGCTCCCTTTCGTAATATAATGGTAAATAGCTACCTCTTGGTGCATATTGCCTTGACGAATTAACCTACCATTGCGTTGAACAATATCAGAGGGACGCCAGGGAACGTCTAAATGGTGGACTGCTTTCATACGTGACTGTACGTTTAATCCTGTTCCACCTTTTTCCGTAGAAGCCATGAGAATCCGCACTTCCCCACTATTGACTTTGCGTGACAGAGAGTTCTTTTTCTCATCCGTATTAGCGTCATGGACAAAGGCAATTGCATCTTTGGGAATCCCTCGATCAACAAGTAGATCTTTAAGTTCATTGTAAACATCAAAGCCCTCTTCCTTATTCTTAGGCGTTCCAATATCTGAGAAAATCATCTGGGTAGCCTTATCAAGCTCACCCTCACGGTAAATCCGTTCCACGTTATCCACTACTTGAAGAATCTTCTGATTGTCCGATAAGGTATAGGCTGGATCAATAAGACGCATGTCAATGGCTAGTTTTCTAGCTTCCCCAGTTATCTTTAACATGTTATCGACACTAGGGTCAACGCTGCCTGACTTAATGGCGTCTGAACGGTCAACCAACTCTTCAAGGTAGTATTTCTGAGCTTCTGTCAATTCGCTCTCCACTGCAATAACTTTAGCTTCAGGTACAGGTAAATCAAGCATGTCTGAGGTCTGAATATCAGCTGTTTCCTTATAAATCCGCATGAGTTCAGGCAGGTTCACAAACTTCTTAAAGCGTTTCTTAGGTTGGTACTTGTCTCCTGTTGGGGCAAGTTCCATAGAATTCTCAATATTCCCAAAAGCTCCAACCCATGAGTCAAAGTTTGAGACTTGATACCGTTCTAAGACATCTGGTTGAATATAGCTCATCATGGTATAGAGTTCACTAATAGAGTTAGAGACTGGTGTTCCTGTCGCAAAGACCACATTACGATAGTCGTGTTCTCCTTGAACCTGTCTGACCTTCATTTCCATATCTACATTCTTTTTAGAGGTCGTGTTGGTAATTCCTGCGACATTACCAAGTCCAGTAATGGGGCGAATATTCTTAAAATGGTGAGCTTCGTCCACAAAGAGAAAGTCAATCCCAAGGTTTTCAAACTCAATAAAGGTATCTCGCTCCAGTTTTTGGAGTTCTTCCAATTGGTGCTCCAACCCCTTGATAGAACGCTCTGCTTCTTTAACGGTATAGTCACTATCACTGCCTTGTTTAATCTCTCGTAATTGGTTCAGCTTATCTTGGATATAGGCGACCTGCTTTTCCTGACTCATGGGGATTTTCTCAAACTGAGAATCCCCAATGACAATGGCATCGTAGTCCCCTGTGATGATCCGTGAGACAAACTGCTTACGTTTGGCTTTCGCAAAATCTTTCTTGGTCGTCACATAGACATTCTTGGTTGGGAAGAACTTCATGATTTCTTGGCCAAACTGAGCGGTCAGACTTGATGGCACCACATAAAGAGGTTTATGAACCATTCCCAGTTCTTTCAGTTTGAATCCTGCCCCAAGCATGGTTAAGGTCTTACCTGAACCCACTTCATGAGCTAGAAGCACCCTTTTTTCTTCCACAATCCGTTGAATGGCATTCTTCTGGTGAGGACGTAAGGAAATATTCTGGGCAAGCCCATCAATAGTTAAATGGCTGCCATCATAAACTTTTGAGACTGTACGATTATAAAGGCTATTATAGGTCTCTTCAATCATCTGTTGCACCTCTGGGTAACTAGCCACAAAATCTTGGAAGAGTTCTTGAAGTTGTGTTTCCTTAGCACGAAGAACCGTTGTCTTCTCGACATCCGTCACATGCTTTTTCTTATCCCCATCTTCCACTTGTTTGGTAATGGTTGGTTGATTGGAATTAAGCAGGTTTTCAAAGATTTTTCGGCCACTATCATAGCGTGACCCAGGCACACCTAAACTTCTATCCGTTGCGGTAGAATACCTAAAGGCAAACTTGGATTGGTAAGACATCGTCCCATCAATCGGACTGACTTCAAGAACGGTTGATACTTCTTGGTCAGTCAGGTCAAAAGTTTGTCCCATAAAGGTTTCTTGGGCAAATTTCCCATAAACAGCTAGAGGAATCCATCGAGAGCCAATCCGATAATCAATATCAGCCAAGGTCACACGTGGCGGTCTCACTTCTTCTAAGAGGTTTTGATAGTGTTGCCACGGAAAATCAGAATTGTCTTCTTTAATGAGTAAGTCCACGACCTCTAACTTAGTCATCACATCCCCTGATAAGAAATCCTGGCGAGATACATAGACCACTTCCCTATCGTTTAGATAGCGTTCTGGGTCTGGAATAATAGCGTCTCCTAATTCTTCAATCAAAGACGCTTTAGAATCCGTCTGATAAATAGACATCATGTAATCCAAATCGACCCCACGACCATCTGCTAGACTAGAATTGAGAGCGTCAAGGGAAGAAGAAACTGCCATAACTTCCTTTTCAGGACGAACCAAGGCTTTTTCAAAGGCAAGTGACTTGGTATAGATAACTGTCTTCCCACTTGGATCAAGACTTTCATCTTCTAAACTCGCAAGGAGCGAATACTTATCATCACTATCAAAGAGGTTACGGTTCACAGCACTATTCAAGTACCCAAAGCGTTTCACAAAACTATCATAGGTCCGATTGAGATGCCCTAACAAGTGATTGAACTCGTCTTTGTCATAGTTATAGTAGCGCTGTATGGCAATCACCTCTTGGTAGGCGTTCCGAATATCAATCATCCCTTTAATTCGTGCCACTTCTTTCTCAGACAAAGGAGCTTCATAAAAGACGGTCTTTTTGAAATACCCCTTAAATCGCCCACGTTTGGTGGCTTCCTCGGTCACATACACATCAAGAGCGGTGCTATCGGTGACTTCGAGTTCATTAAAACGGTCAATCTGTTTTTGAGAATGCTTGGTATCCCAATCCTTAAAGTTACCCTCTTCGTCCACATAGTAGCTAATCTCCTCAGTTTTTGTCCCTACACGAATGCCCTTATGATCACGGTAGTAAACCGTAGAATCTTTATAGCCAAAGCTATACTGGTCTAAGCTTTCTCTGATGTCAGAAGGAATCGAGGTATCAATGACTTGTCTTCTCATCACATCAGGACTGATGAAGATATCAGAAGGCTCAACAGTTCTAGGCGCTTTAACCTGTTTAAGAGCCATCTGAACATCTGCTAGCAAATTATCAGAAGTTCCTCTCACAGAAAGTGTCCCACCGTTAAAGTTTCTAACCTCATAGGTCCCAAGAACCTGACTGTTGTAGTCTCCGTCAAAATATGGATTCAGCCAAATACGGTCATCCTTGTCATAGCGAATAGCACCTGAAAAAGCTAAATCATCTGCTTGGTAGCCCTTATCCATATGTTTCTGGAAGAACAACATGTCTGTTGTGACATTGGTACCTGCAATGGCCTTAAAGGCGCTATCTGGTAAACGCACACCACCAAGAAAATCAGTCGTCTCACGAATGTCCTGGAGGATGTTTTCTGTCCGTTTATCCATGGTTCCTGTGGAGGAAATAATAGCCACTTGCCCACCATCATGCACCAAATCAAGGGATTTTTTAACAAAGTAATCATGAATCAAATAGGGCTTGTCATAGCGACTGTCCGCAATCCTGATATTAGCAAACGGTACATTTGAAAGAACCAAATCAAAGCTATTGTCATTAAAGGCAACAGTCTCAAAGCCCTTTACTTCAATATGGCTATTGGGATGAAGGTGTTTGGCAATAGCTCCTGTAATAGTATCTAATTCTACACCATATAACTCACTCTTTTCTCTTATGTGTTTGGGCATTGCTGCAAAAAAATTCCCTGTTCCCATGGAAGGATCTAGGATTTTGCCACCTGTAAAGCCATCTCTTTCCAACTTATCCCACATCTGACGGATCAGGGCTGGGTCTGTGTAATAGGCTGTCAGAGAGGACTGTTTCATATCCGAATACTCTTTATCTGTGACTAGGCTTTTCAGTTCTTCTCGTTCCTTAGAAAATTTTGGATTATAGTCATCAAAGAAATCATTGGCAAGTCCACCCCAGCCCACATACTTGGCAAGGAGTTCTTGTTCACTTGGATTTGCCTGACGGAGTTCCGTTTCAAGTGTTTTAACCAAACGAATTGCCGCGATGTTTGTCTCAACCTTATCTCTAGCAGTCTTAGGATAAAAGTCCGTCAAATCTTCTGGAAAATAAAAGTCCGTTACTGGAATCTCTGGAATTGTTTCGACGACTTCCTCTTCAGGAATTTGACTATCTGATTCTTCAAGATCAGTATCGTTATGACCTTTTTCTGAACTATCTGGTTCCAATAGTCCAACACTCTGAACTGGCTCCTCTTCCAGAAATGAAAAAAGATTTAGTTCTTGGTCCGCTTCTTCTAACTCTGTTTGTTTTTCTGCCTTTGGCTGATGAAGTGCCTGACTGACTTCTTCCCAGGTCCTCAAATAAAGAACTGGATTTTGTTCAATGATATCCGAAAAATCATTAACTAACTCAATCCGAATCAAACCGTTCAATCGAGCATCACTGACCGACATGACCTCAAAGTCCTGTCCCTTATAGGAAACCAATGACCCCAGAGGATAAGTGTCCAATACTCTCTGGACTAGTGGATTATTCGCAAATTCTTCATCAACCACTACTTTCGACTCAGCTTTCTCTAGCTTGCTCTTCCAATCTCTGAGGGTTAAATCTGGCTGATTACCTTTATCTTTTTCAAATTGCTCCGCATCTTCTCTGCTGAGTTCTTGGTGTAAAAAGGCATAAGCAACCTGTCGCAACTCTTCTAAAGATAGTTGACTGCCAAAGAAAAATTCAACCTTTTCATGATTTAGTCCCATTTGGAGTAGTTCTGTCGCAAGGGCTAGTTGAGTTACCGAGGCTTTGGGATAACCACCTAATAAAGCAAGGTCCGCATTTTTTAAACGAAAACGACCTGCCGCATCCAATAAAATACCGACTTGGTCTGATTCAAACTGAGATAGCTCAATCCCTAGCTGAGTCAATTTTTCTTGATTTTCTATCCTAATAGCTCGTCCAATTTTTTCTAATTCCTTTTCTTCGACTGTAGTCAGCGTTCGTTTCAGCTCATAGGGACTACCATCAGCTTCTAGATAGGTAAGTAACTCCTTGCCCTCAAAGATTGGTGTCATTTCCATCTCAGTATCAAAATCACCTCGTCTAAAACTTGCAACTTTGGAACGTTCATTTCGAATATGGTCAAAATATGTTAGAATCTCAAATTTACGTTGTAATGACAACTCTTCATAAGCTGGCAGATGACTGGTTTTTCCTGTTTGAACATCTAGTTGAGACAAATCTACATCCAAACTAGCAATGATGAGAGAGCCATCTTCTCTAAATGATATTGCTTGATTACTACTCACTTTGTGCTCATCACCAGTTTCTTCATTTTCTAGAACAGTTTTATCAGCTCTTGTTTCAAGCTCAGGCTCGTAAGTCAAGAGAAACTGTTCAATATCTCGGCTGATTCGATCCGCTAAATTATTAGCCACACGATAAACATTGACCAAATTAGCTCCCCTACTCTTTTGTAATAGAGAATCTGGTGAAATAGTTTGGTAGTGTCCATTTGAGTCTAATAGTTGAAAACGAGTGGCCAGATTGAACAAGGCCACTTCAATCACCAAGTCTTTTTCAGACGGCGATAGTTTGTCGAGTTTTTGGAGACCACTTTGGCCGAAAACTTGTGTATAGGTCAATAGATCATGAGCAGTATCATAAGGACTAGCCTGGACAAAAGCTGAAACATCTGTCTCAAAGTGAAGTACCTGAACAGGGCTGATGTTTGCTTGCCTATTGGATAAAAACTGACGAATAAGACTATCCCACTCCTCATCAAAATGCTCTGCTTGGTAATATAAAAACGCCTCAAGCAAGGCTCTATCACGAGGAATGGTGGCTCTCATCATTTGTAGTAAGACTTCTTGATTCATTTTCCCTCCCATTTTAAAAGGGCTGAGAGTTTTTCTCAGCCCTTTGCGTTAATCTAGGACCAAGACTCGTTGGTCTCTTTCTTGTGGAATACCTTCCATTACAGTTGCCACATAGTGTTGTAAGAAATGACTTTTCTGGTCTAGTAAATCTTTTTGCAAGGCAAGGTGAACCAAGTCTCCAAAATAATCCTGACTGGAAATAGCCAAGTCCTGTTGAATCATGGCCTGTAAGGTTTCAAGGCTAAGTGGTGAATAATCGTCACTATCCAAAACCTCATACTGTTCCAAGGTGTCTGAAAGATTATTTGAGGACATTAAATCCATAATAAAACTAGAGCCTTCACCTGTTCGGTACAACTTTTCCAGAATGTCAGTCATATCTGCCTGCACTTCATCCTGATAACTATCAACTTTAACTCGTAGCTCATCACTAATCAAGGATAGGTCATCCTCATCCATATAATCTTGATAAACCTGATTGAGGATTGTTCTATCAGAAATACTTAATTCCAAAGAGAGAAAGGCTTTGATAAACTCTTGGTAATCGACCTTCTCCATTTCAGACAAAGCCTCTTTCATGGTGTCAAAGTTCCAAGCCATCACACAACTCCTTTTGTGGGACTAGTGGTGAATATCCAGATTGTAGCTCCTCTAAATCAGCTTGACCATCACCATCTGTGTCAACAGACTGCAGATTGGTTCCCAAAGCTAGTTCCTGAGCATCTGTCAAACCATCTTGGTCTGAATCCTTTTCATAAATAGTTTTTGGATTCATCTACTTCTCCTCCTTTTTCTTCAGTCCATAAGCCGTACCAAGTAGAATACCAGCTCCAATCAAGCCCAAAAGGGATTCCTGTTCCCCTGTATTTGGCAAAATATTTGCTGGAACAGGCGGTTCAATAGTCTCAATTGGTGGTTGAGGTGGTGTGGGTTGATTTGGACTTGGTTCTTCAGGTTGAGGTGTATGTGTTACAACTGTATTTGAGCTGATGACATAGCCATTCACTGTATGAAGGTAGGTATTCTCCACCTGACCAGTCGCAATCCGTTTCATCTGCAGGTAAACATCTGCCTGAAAGGCTGAATCATCAGAGATAGTCTCTAAGAAGGATTTATCAAATGAAATTGACACGAGGCCATTTTCTGTATCCACCTGTTGCAAGGTATATTTCGTGACTTCTGTCCCCTCTTTTAAGACAGAACCATCTTTGAGGATGACATCCGTCATCAGATAGCTGCGATAAACACCATTATACTCATCATGCTTTTCATCATAGTTATCTTCAAAACCATATTCAAATAAATCAGTCGCACGATTGCTTGGAATCAATGCTCCAACCAAGCGATAGTTAAAGGTTTGATACAAGGCCACTTCTTTCCCGTCAAGGCTCTCATCTTTATGAGACAAGTCAATCACCACATCTTTTTGTGGGTCTAGTTTGGGAACATTATTGACCACTGTTTCCGTGACATAGGCCAAGCCAAAATCAATCTGATAGGCTGTATTTTCATACTGACCACCTGTTTTGGTCAACTCATTTTTTACCGTCATCGGAAGCGTGACAACTAAGGTTTGACCAGTCTTCACATAGGTCTCATAAAAGGTTTTGGGTTCATCGCTACTAAGAACTTGAATGGCTCCTTTAGGTGTAAACTGACGTTTAGCCATGGCATCTTGAACAACTTTCGGAGCTTCTGACAAACTAGCGTAGGTGCTGACAGAGATACCAGATACACGATTGCCACCCTTATCCAAAACTTGAATGCCATCAGGATTTAGGGTAAGGGCTTCTTCTGGGTAATCGTCTACCATGTAAAATCCCTTGGCAAGAACATCATCCGTCACGACCATGTCCTTGTATTGACTGTAATCCAAGACAATTTTGTAATAATTGACCGTATTCGGAAGAACAGTCTTTCCATCAATTGAAATACCTTCTTGATTGGTATTAGACTTATGTGGAGTTACTTTAGGGACAAAATTGGTCACCGTGTTGGTTTCATAGGCTTGCCCAAAGTCCACCTGATAAGCCACGTTTTCATAAGACTTCCCTGAATTAAGCATGGTTTCCAAAACCGTCATCGGAGTGACAATGGTAATATTCTCCCCCTTGGTCACATAAGATTCAAAAAAGAATTGTGGGTCCTCAGGCATGAAAACTTGAAAAGCTCCTTTAGGCTGAATTTTTTGTTTAGAAAGGGCTTCTTGTAAAGATTTAGGAGCTTCTGATAATCGAGAATAAGCCTTCACCATGATTCCTGAAACTGTTTTACCATCAGATGTGACAAACTGAATAGCTGCTTCATCGGGCAATAAAGCTTCTTCTGGATAATCATCCACAAAGTAAAAACCTTGTGCAATCTGAGAGTTGTCTGCTTTAATCCCTCGGTATTGGTCCAAGTCCCATGAGAGTGTATAGTGATTTTGAGTTCCCACTAGCACGGGCTTCCCGTTGATATCCACTTTATCCTTGTTTAGGTTTTGTTTCTTGGGTTCTGGAGAAACAAGGGTGTTGGTCACTTCCTTGGTTTCATAGCCATTTCCAAAATCAACTTGGTAAGCCTTGTTTGAATAGGTCTTTGTCTGACCGTAGAGACTATCTTTCAACGTCATTTTGGTCAAAAGAGCTAAAGAAGTTCCTGTTTGAACATACTGGTCATAAAAGGCTTGGTTGTCATCCGGCAAAAAGACTTGAAAGGCACCTGTTGGTGTAATCTTAGCACGAGCCAATTTATCTTGAAGGTCTTTAGGGGCTTCATTTAGGGAAGCATAGTTTTTAACCGTAATTCCTGATACCTTCTGACCGTCAAGGGTTGTAACAGCCGTCCCATTTTCCACCACATCAAGTACTTCCTCTGGGTAATCGTCCACAAAGAAGAAGCCTCGTGCAATTGTCTCTTTAGCAGAACGATCTCCCTTATACTGGTCCAAATCCCAAGTCAAACGATAGTGGTTGGTTGTGCCAAGGGCTACGACCGTGTCGTTAATGAGGATACCATCCGCATTTTCATTGTTTTTATCTGGTGTAATGAGCGTGGTTGTCTCCCCATCACCTGGTGTACGAACCGTTACAACATTTGAAGTGACTGTGTAAGCATTGGTTGTGCCCTTGTTCAAAAGGAGTTTATAACTATTGGAATAGGTTGCCCCATCATTTCGAACAGAACCATAGAGTTTTGGAGCGTTCAGTTGATAAACCTTGGTTAAATCTTTATTTACCTCCTGCAACAAGTTTTCCTTTGCGGTCAAGGTCACAAAATTCTTAGTCTCATCAAAGCTAAGGACATAGTTTCCATTCTCTTTTTGTGTTGTTTCCTTATCAAATAGGTAACCAGCAGGCAAGTAGTCCTCAAAAATGAGACTAGTCGTTTGGGCACGATTGGGCGATAAGGCATCAACTATTAAGGGATAAATCACCGTTGAATCTTTTGCGACAGTTTTCTCATGAAGATTAGCTTGGTCACTATTGACCACTTCTTTCATAATCTCTGGAGTTGTCGTCAAACGGTACGCATGATAATGGACAGTCGGAACTTGTGGTGGCGTTGGAAGTTCTTTTGGAATAGGTTCAACAGGTAAGGTTACCTTGGTCAAAGTTAGACTAGGCTGCACCACTTCTTCCAAAGGCTTTGGCGTGAAGGTTACAGGCTTTTCTGGTGTAAATGTTTTAGGTGTAAAGACATCTGGTGTTACCGTAATAGGTTCTGGAATGGGTTCAAGTTCCACCGTTACATGAGGTTTGGGACTATACGGTGTTACTGTACGTGCAACTGGTAGGGTATTTAAGGCGAACCAGTATGACAAGCCAACATTCTGTGGCATATCACCTTGCCCAAAGGTGACTGTATAGGTATTGCCTGATGTAACTGTTGAGACAATAGCTCCTTTATAAGCATAACGACTTGATGTGGTATCCCATTCCTCAGGTAAATTCAAATCACTTGCACGGTTGGAACCCAAAGAACGTGCTAGACCTTCATTAGTCACTTGAACAGTTGAACCATTAATCGGCACAAATTTCCCAGAAGTATCTTTGACATATTCTAGACCAATGTCATTATGATTGAGGGAAGAATGCGTGAAGACACCTGGTTTTTCTTTGGAGAAGGTAACTTGTGAACCGTCTTCCAAGAAATACTTGGCAACTACACGAAACTCCATCTTGTCTGTTCGCCAATCACCGTTTCCGTCATTTCGATAGGCAATGAAGCCTTCGGTAGGATCATTTGGCACAACCAATTTCACGGCATCGGTTCCAGCTGGTGATACAAGGTTGGTAATATCGTAAGTCACACGACTAATCTTTTTCCCATCAAATCGTGCATTTTGAAGATTTTGATAGTTAAAACTAAGGGTCTCACCTGTTTTGAAGCTATCATAGACAAAGAATCCTGTGGAATCTAAAATTCTTGAGTAGCCACCCAGCAAAGCATCACCAGTTGAAATGATCTGATCAGGATTTCGGGTAATGGCACCATGTTGTGCTTGTGGCTCACCGTTATTGAGATTGAGGGCTTGAGCAAGGGCTTCAGAAATATAACCTTCTTCACCTTTTGAGATCTCGGCCAAATCACGTTGATAGCGTTCCAATTCTTTGGCATTATAGGCATCAATCGCTTCATTCTCTTTTCTGGCTGTGGCTTCTTTTTCTTGATTTCGTTTGGTAATAGTTTCAATCTCAGCTGCTCGATCTGAAACTAATTGTTGTTTCTCCTGATTTGCTTGATCTACTGCGGCTTGACCTGCACGGTTTTCAGCATCAACAGCTGCTTGACCAGCCTGATTACGCCTTTCAATGGCTTCATTATCTGCCTTTGCCTTAGCAAGTCCAGCTTCATTTTCTTTTTGAATGACCTGATTTTTCGCAACAATATCATCTGCCTTTGTTTTCTTTGTTAGATAATCTGCTACAGCTTGTTCGTTAGTTGATTGAATGGTTTCAACAGCCTTGCCATAGTTTGTATAGTCAAGTACAGATGTCCCATTTCCTGCTGAAACTACTTGTTCATTTACTGTCACATCAGCATCTGCATACCGAGTTTTTAGGTCATTGACTTTAGTATCAACCCAAGCATTTGTCTCTTTACCAGTTTGGTTGGCCCCCTCGTAGGCCTGTGACAGCTCCTTATTTTCTTGTTCAATGCGGGCTTTATTCGATTCGTATGTCGCTTTATCAGCTTTGTAGGTTTTAGTGACTTCATTAATAGTCTCAACCTGTTTTTGGGCATCTGCTTCTGCTTTTGAAATTTGTTGGTTGGTTTCTACCGCAGATCTTGTATTTCCTAAATCCATTGGACTATCTTCAACCGTAGAAACACCTTCAGCCTTTGCTTCTTCAACTGCTTGTGTTACCGTATCATGTGGTACGGTAATAGCAATCGCACCGTTAGATTGTCCAGTTGATGCCATACTTTCAGTTTGTTCAGATACAGGGTTTGGTTGTGCTTCTGGTAAATTTGTGGCTGGATTCTCCGTTCGTTGAATGGTGGTGTCAACTGAAGTTGTAACTTCATCGGCATGTGCAACCGTTCCTCCCCAAGCAACAACAGCCGTCACCATGGTTCCAAGGGCAACGGAACATAGAGTGCGATATTTTTTACTCTTGCGAAAGACGTGTTTCTCGCCTTTTTCCTGATTGACAAGAAAGTGATGATTACATGTTTTGGTCATAAATAGTCCTTCTTTTCTTTTTTATGTAGCAACAAACTGTCACTCTTTATTAGATACGAGGGCGTTAAACGAGCACGACAAAAATAGGAGTTTTGACGAAGAACTTTCCGTTCTAGGAGAAACTCTCTTTTTTTGTACAGCTCGTAGCCCAAGTTCAATACCATCATAAAAAAGAAGGCTTGATTTTGTTATCACATCAAAAAAGGACAAAGAAAAAAGCTATCGGAAGCGCAACCGATAACCTCTGAAGAATACTTAAAAATAAAAAAAGAGGAGGACTGACGCATCAGACCCTCCCAGACGTGACTAGCACGCCCCAATTCGATACAACAATAATACCATTAATTTCGTTTTTCGTCAATAAATTTACTTAATTGTTGAATCGATGTTTTTCTATTTGTACTGATAATCTTAAAGAGAATATCACGATTATTGAGGGAAACATCAAATCGTTCAACAATTTCATTGAATTGATTGATATAGTTATTGAGGACTACTGTGTCAAATTTTAAAATGTTCAAAGTCCAAATTAGTAGAATGAAATAATCTTCAATGAAAACACAAGTAAATGTCGATAATCCTAAATCTTGTTTTATCTGTTTTTTGAGTGCTTTAGATACACCGCTTGAAAAATTGGCATCAAAAATCGCACTGTTGTGCATGGTAGCATTCCTTAACTCAATAAGAGCGTTGACAACTAACTCAAGAGAGTTTGACCTATTTGGAATGATCGTGAAATCTTGATTCAATTTTTCACGACTTGACTTAGTTAAACTTCCTAAAAATCTACTAAACTGTCCTAGAGTAATAACTTCAAAATAAGCCCAGAGAGGAATTTGATAATCACTTTTTAAATAATGCTTAATTACCTCATTTTTATCTGAGTAATAGTCAATTGTATCCAGTACATTTTGTCTAGTTTCATTATACTGATCGAGTTTGTTACCATATTTTTCATGGTCTTCAGGATAGTCCATGTAACAAGCTAATTGATGTTCTAATATATCTTCTATCCCACTACTAGATTCTGCGACTATTGAATCGATAGTCCGATTTTTTAATGCTGTCTCTACAAGCATCACTATTGGATAAAATAGTCCTTTTAACTCCATATCAAAATTGTAGATTGCTTCAATTTCCTTAAATGAAGAAAGGGGCAGAATCCCATCTGAATTGGATTTTTTAACGAATCTATATCGTTTATAACCATGATAATATCCCATATTTAAGAGTGTGACAGAATCATCATCTTGAATATCTATTTTATGATTTTTAAAGATATGGTCAACTAGATCCCCAGAAGTTAAACCAGTTTTCGACTCTTTTTTCATTTTTTCAATAATTGTTTCCATTTAAAATATTCAGTAACCTCTCCTTAGTATTATACCATATCATTAAACTTATCAAAGTAACTTAAAGGTAGAATTTCTAACGAAATATTTACAAAACAATATGCTAACAAATCCAATTATTGTTAGCATATCCTTTTTTATTTCGTCGTATAAGCAAAACTCAAGCTACTATCCACTCCCGATAATTTACGGAAGGTGTAGTTGGGATTGCCATTGTAGTTGGTTTCGGAGATAAGGAATGAGCCGTCTGGGTAGACTTTCTCCACAAAAGCTACATGTCCGTATTCTGCTGGTGTGCCATGTCCTCCTCCCGCAAATGAAAGTATAGCTCCTGCTTGCGGACTTGTCCCTGTCTCTCCACCTAGACTTGCGGCTGTTCGTACCCAATCTTGGCCATTGCCCATGGTACTGATAATTGGAATCTTCTCACCGTTTTTACCTTTGAGTTTTAGACCCAGTTGGTTGATACGGGCTGCAACTCCCCAAGTACATTGGCCGTAGGCATACCCCATACCGTCACCACCTCCTGGAACAGAGTTTTCAAAAAGGTCTCCTCGTACAGCTTCAAGTGCTTTTGGATCACTTTGTGCTGTCCCACCATTGGGTTGGCTAAAGCCTTTTTCAATTTGGTAATACCACTCACTTGCTCGTGTCTGACGTTCAAGTAGCTTATCACCACTATTTCCTTCCCAGTAAATGAGAAAGAGTTGGGCAAGACTAGCTGGACTACCTGTATTTTTGAAGAAGTCCTTTAACCAGTTGGTGTAATAAGGACTATCCCCATGCAACATGAAATCCAGTTGTAACCCTAAGTCATACCACTTTTGATGTTTTCCTTTGGCATATTCCAACAATAAAGTATGTCTGCGTGACCCATCCGCGGTATCTGTCCATTGGCCTAAGCCTAAACCACGTTTGAGAATATTTGGGTAACGTCCATTGTATATAGTTGGACCATTAAGTGAGAGCCAGCCCTCATCATCCCACGAACTGTCTGTCGCACCAATAGGGGGAGATAAATAGTCGCCTTCAGCTCGTTTTGGATTAATGGAGGATTCTACCGACCAATTTCCTAGAATGGCTGCGATGGCTTGATTGCTTGCTCCATTACTTTTGAGATAGTCATAAATTGCCTTGGCTCTCTCGAACTCATCGCCGCCAAACTGACCGATAGTTGGAATAATGGTGGTCTGAACCTGAATCACTTTTGGAAAGTAGAAAGCTGGATTGACATAGACCAACTTATCCGTGTCATCATCAACCTTTTGATAGGTGACCTTTAGACCTGTTCCATCCTTGGTCTCACCAATAATGTCTCCTGCCAAGACTTGTTGATGTTCATTCACTCGGCCTGAATGAATGCCAAACAAGGTTAGTTTAGTCTTATTCACTCCCTTACCAGATGTCAAAACAACGTTCTCTCCATCAAGAGATACCTTGCTATCCATCGGAGCTACAATGACTTGACCTTCTTTTGCTTCTAAGATGATATGATGATGAAGCGTTGGTTTCTCATCAATGACCTCATACCCATATCGGTAGGTCATGCTTAAGCTATCCTCATCGGTCTGTCCCTGAAAGGGATTGTCCAATTCTTGAAGGGCTAGATAGTTGCCTTCTTCTGTCAACTCCTTTAACTCTTCCTGGTCCTCATCAGACAACTTGTAAGTAGGTTCTTTATATAAGTCAGACATGGATTTAATAGAATCTCCACCATTTAAGTCTGTCCACACTTGACTGAGAAACGCTTTGTAGGTCGTACCACCCATTTCCATGAAATCGTCAAGCTGATAGTCTTGGTATTGATGATTCATGTAAACCATAACCTCATCAATCTTGGTGAAATAGGTAATTCCCTTTTCGTTGGTTCTTGTATGCTCCGCATCTTCCCACGTCATGTGGGTATAGCTCTTACTCAATTCTATTTCATCTTGTTGAATGACACTACTACCTGAAACACTCATGAAAAAGCTCATCATCAAAAGGAGTATCAAGAGAATGCCTGAGACAATCCAAGTCAAAGGATTTCCCGCAAGGACAGAAAAGAAAGTCATACTTCCCTTAATGGCTTGGACGATTCCTTTGAAACCTGCGACACTTTGTTTTCTGGCAAGCTTTAAAAAGGTTTGGTAGCGTCTTCTTGGTTTAAGAGTTTTCTGGCGTGTGAATCCTTTTCCCTTTTTGAAGTTCTGGAATCGTTCCTTTCCATGAGAAAATTTTGTTTTGGTAAACCGCACACCAGTCTGTCCACTTTTTACTGCCACTTTACCTGCTTGATAGGTAAACCTGCCATAGCGTCTGGCTTTCAAACTAGTATCCTTTAAGGTTCTAAAACCTTCTAAATCATCATCCTGTGCTACCAAGTCAAGCGATTCAGATGCAGCTAAACCGATTCCACTTGTGAACTTGTTAGATATTTTCTTAGACTTTTGGACTTTCTTGATTTGTTTAACCTCACGCTTTGCAGAACTTACGTCTTTTTCTGCACTTAACCGATCAAATGATTTTTCTTGGTGAAACTGAAAGCGAGACTTCAGGGAAGGATTTTCTTTTTGGAAAGTAAACTTGGGATTAACTGCCTTTTGCTTCTCACTTAGTTTCACTTCTGACAAATGTTTTCTTGCCGTCCTCAAACGCTCTTGAGCTTGAGGAAGTCGATAGTTCTTGATTTCCTTTCCCCTTAACAGTCTAGGAGACACATAGGTAATTTCCTTTAGGAACTTCTCTTCTGCTTCCTCTTGGCTACTGAATAGATTTTCTTTTAACTCTGTTTTCTTATCTTGAAACAGAGAATTTTGGGCTGGTTTTCGAAATAGGCCATTTTTAAGAACAGTCTGTTTTAAGTCTCTAACTTCTTTCCGATAATGCATCCGGGCTGATTTTAAGTTGCTTCGAAAGTTTTGTCTGGCTTGTTTGACTAGCTTTTTATCCTCTTTCATCTCATGTCCTCATTTTTTCAGGGTCCGTACTCATGATGTCAAAGAGCATGGTGTGTTGTGGAATCTTATTCTTGAATGGGACAACGGTGGAACCGGCCTTGATTAGGCCAGCCCCTTTTTCAGGATTGACTAAGTACTTCTCCAGCTCTTTAGAAAGCCCAAGTATATGCACCAATTCTTCGCGATCGCTCTTAGCCTGTTTCAAAAGAATCATAAACTCGCTATTAGCAATAATGCGTCTGCCGTTGGCATCCAAAAGAAGCGTTTCTACATTCTGAGTTATGCCTGTCGGTATCGCCCCATACTTACGGACACGACTCCAGAGTTTAAAGAAAAAATCAGAGGCATACTTGTCCAATAAGAGAAGCTGCATTTCATCAAAGTAAATCCAGGTCTTCTTCCCTAGCTTTTGGTTTTTTACCACCCGATTCCAAATCTGGTCAAAGATAACCATGAGGGCAATCTGTTTTAATTCATCGCCTAACTTTTTGACATTGTAAATCAGGAAATGACTGTCTGTTTTGATATTGGTCCTATGTGAAAATATGTCCAGCGACCCTTCCACATAGAGTTCCATATCAAGTGCCAAGTCCTTAGCTTCCTGTTCAGGTTGTTGAGATAAGACAAAGACCCATTCGACCAGGGACGGTGTGTCAAAATGCTTATAAGTGAGTCTTGTCACACGGTCAATCAAGGACTTTTCACGGCCATCCATTTTGCGGTCCAAGAGCTTTCCAATCCAAGACAAGAGAAATTCGGACTTGACCTTAACTGGATCCTCATCCATATTCTCATCTGATAGATCTAAGACATTTAAGAAGGTGGTAGAATCTGGGGCAATATCAATACTCTCCCCACCAAAGGCTTGACCGATAATGCTGTACTCGTTTTCTGGGTCAACAATAATAATTTCAGTATCGCAATCTGCTTCCTTGAGCTTAGTAGAGATGATTTCATGTTTTGTCGCCATCCCTTTGCCAGCTCCAGAGGTCCCTAAAATCAAACCTGACGGAGTATTTAACTTGCCACGGTCAATACTGATGATATTACTTGAGATTTGATTGATGCCATAAAATTTCCCACCCTTGTCCTGAATATCTACGGAAGTCCAAGGTGCATTCACGGCAATATTTGAAGTCAATAGAGACCGAGAAACACCTTCGAGATAGTTCTTCCCAAATGGCAAGAGACTATTAAAAGCAGCTTCTTGCATGTAGGTCAAGTTATCGATAATCATATCATTAGACCCTGCAACTTGCTTGATAATATCAAGAGATTGTTTGAGTTGATCTTCAGTATCCGCCAGCACGCCAATTAGAAATACGGTGTCAAACAGTTTATCTCCTGTTTGGGTCATGGTTTGAAGAAGAGCTTCAGCTTCATCGATGTTGTTCTCAAGAACATGGCCGACCTTCTCCAAATAGATTCCAGTCCGAGCCATTTTTTGTTGTTCACCAATCTTTTGTGATTCCATCAAGGTCTTCTTGGTTCGTAGCTTGGTCATGGTTTCAGACTTGGTAGAGCCTTTGGCATGTAGGCTAATCATCACTTCCAAATCTGACTGCATGAGGTCTCGAATAAATTTATCCCCTAGCTCCATACCATAGTCACGAACATAGACAATTTGTAATAATCGTTCGTCCAATTCAATATGATTCTTGTGTTTAAAGGAAAGGTAGGTTGGGGCAATAAAGTGTTTGGTGGATTGACCTGAGAGAGTCAAATCCTTGTAAGAAAACGGTAAATGATTTTCACCTCGTAACATATCCGCAAGGACATTCACTCGCTCCTCTCCACCGAGCAGACCAAGAGATACATCAATCTCTGAAAAGCCACTCTTGAAATATTCTCCAATTTGTGACAGAGAACGAAAAGCTAGTTTTGGTGTTTGGTCGCTCTTGCCAAATGAAAGAAACTTGACAGCTGAAAAGTTGTTCTCACCCGCCTCTAAGTTGGCATCCATCATACGATTCAATTCATCACGATAAGCATCAAACCCATCTTCCTGTAAGGGATAGAGAATACTCTTACGGAATTTTTCCAAATTAACTTTTTGATTGAAGATGGTCAGTTGGAAATTAGTCTTATCATCCAGTGAATTGATTAAATCGGAATATTTCTCAACAATAGCTCCCTTATCGTCTAAGCCAACTGTTTGATAATTAACATCTCCTAAGAGATAGGTTTGTGAGAAATAACTTGGACTGACCTGCATAAGGCCATTCTGAAAAAGCCCTTGATAAGCCAACGTATTTATGGTAGACGGTCTAATCTCCTGCTTCTGCGTTTTCGTCTTTTGCTTTTGGTCATTAGAAGATGTCTTTGGTTTCATTGAGTGTTTTAATTTTTTCACGTTGGTCTCCTTTTCTTCCAGTAAATGTACGTTCTGGTACTGTTAGTTCAAAATGAAAACGGTACTTGAGATAGGTTTCAAATGGTAAATCGTTGGGGCGATAGACCCCAAATAACATGAGTGGAATGGTAAAGCTAAAAACAAAACCATAGATAAACCAATCCCCAAATTGCCAGTAAAATAGGTTCAAACCCAATACCAAAATGGTTATGGCGACGGCTGGAAATACAAAAATAACCTGTCTAGTTGTAAATCCTAGCCATGCCCTGTGTTGAACCTTTGAGATGTCCTTAAAGACACGTGTGTTCATAAATGTTCTCCAATCTAAGTAAGCTATAAAAAGAGGAGGCGAGATATTGACTCCCTTCCTCCTACATCCCCAAAATACTTCGGGCGGTTCGTTGACTGCCAACTAAGGCAGTGATTAACAATATGGCCTGTACCAAGCCACCAAACATAATGGCGAGTGATTCCATCACTCCAGCTCCATTTGATACGGCAATCTTTCCAGCCGATTCAAACAAGGGAACAAGAGATACAATTAGAAAAATCAAAATACCTTGAATGGCATAGACCATGATGTTTTTAAGGTAACCAATCCCAACACTTCTCCAGTCATCACTAAGGAAGGTCGGAATGGTAACAGGGGCAAAAGGAATCATCAGATAGAGTTGGATAAAGCGAATGGTAATCAAGATATTGACAACCATGATGCTGGCCATTCGTACCAACCAAATGAGAATCGCAAAAAAGCCAATAATCATTTTTCCTACAATTCCAGATCCCTTAATGCCTGAGATGGTATCATAATTAGCACCACCATTCGTGACAAGACTTGCCACTTGTTCAATAACATAAGAGGCAATGGCAATAATGGCTTCCACAATAACCGTCGTATTGGTAATCACGACCGCAACCATGATGTAGCTGACAATCATAGGTGCTATGGCTTCAAAGGTCATTGCACCACCTGAGTTTGCGATTTTCTTGGCCATTTTTGAAAATTCGAGTACGAGAACAACCGCAAGAATAGCTACTCCCAAGGGCTGCATAATCCCCTTTGTAATGGCTGTCATGTAAGACCACACCGTTGGATTAAAGTCCGCTAGTGACTTAACCAAGTTGGCGGTTGATTCTAAATCCACTTGAAACCCTTCAAAAAGGCTATCGCTAGATACTTTTTCAGAGGCTAGATATACAAAAGGTGACGTAAAATTCATCATCATGTCATGTGCTGTCCTCCTCTAAATGGTAATCTGAGTCACAAAAGCACCCGCGGCTCCCACCATGACTCCACCAACAATTTCTAGAATGGCATTTCGGACACCTGGCCCACCATCTTTAATGTTGGTTGAAAGGTTGATAATGCCCATGACAACAAGAAAGGCTCCTACTGCAATCAAACCTTTTTGTAATAGAGACATAGCTTGGGAGAACATGGAGCTGGCGTCCACTCCGTAAACAAAGCCTGATAGTTTTTGATTCATATAATTCCTCATTTCTATTAATGTAGTGTCGTTTCTGTGCTTAAATCCCTTATTTTATGGCCTGACAAATCTACCTCTTCCTCAGCGGTTAGGGGATTGATATGATAGTGCCACCAGCGTACATCGGTTTCCTTATCCGCAAGCCATTTCCAATTCTTATGTTTGAGCGGAAAATATTTCTTGGTTCGAAAAACAGGAATCCCTGCAATGCGTACGAGGCACTCATCTCGTTTCATATTCCCTACTTCATCAGCCGTCATCAAGTCACGGGCAATTTTCTGGTGGGAGGTCGAACTTGAACCAGTCTGCCCAAAAGAACGACTGGTGCTTCTGACATCAACGGTTTGTTTGCCTAAAAGACCACTCATAAATTTGAAAGTTTCCTCGTCATTTCCACCCAAATAGAGGAGGCTGTCACAGTTCCCCAGTATAGTTTTCCAAGCCTCTTTTTCCTTATAAAGTCCTTGGAGTTGAGCAATATTTTGCAAGATTGGAACCAGACTCATGTTCCTAGAGCGGACTGTTGAGGTTTGTTCAGCGAAGTCTGGGATTTCTCCGACATTCGCAAACTCATCCAGATAGCTTCTAACATGAATAGGCAGTTGCCCTTTAAAGTCAACATCAGCCTGTCTGGTCAAAGTGGAGAAAACCGTAGAGAAAAATAAAGCAGATAGGAAACGAAAGGTCGTATCATTGTCTGGAATAACAAGATAGACCATGGTCTTTTGAGTGCCCCACGTTTTCAAATCCATAGTGTCTCTTTGCGTCAAATCAATCACCGATTGGATATTAAAGAGGGCAAATTTAGCTGTTGTGACCGCAATCACCGAATCCAAGGTCTTATCCTTATAGTTTTGAAAATCTGCCCAGTTTCTCATGGTAAAGTTCTCGTGACCATATTTTTTAGCATAATCTTCAAACAGGACTTCAAGAACACTTTTGTCCTGATTGTCTCCCTTTGATAAGAGTTTGATGAGTTTCCCAATCTCAGAAAAGGCTGGATAACGGCCACGCTTACGTCTTGCTTCCTGCTCTTGCTTAGAACTTCCTGGAGGATTGTAAAAATCCACCAAATAAGAGGCAATAGCTCTCACCAATGTCATGGAAGCCTCGTCCCAAAATGGATCACTGCGAGAACCAGACCCACGGGTATTGTTAAAATAGACCGTTAACATGCGGTTCAAATCATTCTCTGTTTCTACATAACGAAAGGGATTAAAACCGTCCGAATTGGTCATATTAACCAAGTCTAAAACCTTGACCTGATAACCGTTCTCTAAAAAGAGTATACCTGTCTTCTCAGCCAAATGGTCTTTCGGATCTACGACAATATTGGAACAATTAAGCTGGATAAGGTTGGGTTTCACAAAGCGAAAGGTCTTACCTGCCCCAGAACCCCCAATGACAATCAAATTTTTATTTCGGTCAAACTGGGGCTTCTTCTTTTCCAACAAGGTTAGACGAACATCACGAGCCAAAATCGTATCGTTGAAAGGATTCTTACTGTAAAAGTTCCGCTTTTCCTTACTGGTTCCAAATCGTGCAGAACCGTATTCTTCCCCTTCTCGATAGACCTTCTGTCCTGACGATACATAAAGATAGACTAGTGTCATCGTTAGAACCCCAAGGATAAAGGCAAGAAGAGATTTTTGAGTAAAGGAAAATAGCCATAAAGGATTGAAAACCTGATTTAACCCCTCTCCTAAGAGGTAGGCAAATCGTTCCATAGGTGGGGCATTGGTTAAACTATCATAGAGTAGAGTTAGACGATGGCAGAAACAGCCAAAGGCGAGACCCAAGAGACCAAAGACAAATGCTTTTTGCCTGGAATACATTACAAGGTCACCTCCTTGGTTTTGACTGCCGAAGGTTCTGTCACTCTAATTTTCTCTTTGGCCAGTTCTATCTCTTGATCCAAGGTTTTATCAAAGGTTAAACCTTCTAGCTTCTCTGGATTAGACATCAGTTTCTTCAACAATTCATCCAAGTGATGATCGAGCAAGGTCTTATCCTTGGCATAAAAGTAGAGATAGTCTTTTTGCCAACTAATTGCGATTGGCAGTTTTTCTGACTCCATCAACTCCTTAAATTTCTCCACATCGATTGGCTTATCCAGTATGTCTTTACTAACATCTATCGCTTCAATTGCGTAAGGGCTTTGAAGGAGTTCTTCCAGTTTTTGAACCCCAATCTTATAAGCTGAATCTTGAGCTAAGGCTTGCCTAGCCGACCATTCTAAGAGCTTTAAGAGGGTTCTGACTGTCAATAAACTACTTCTTTCCACGTAGTGCATCGCTTGACGTTCTTGTTGTTCAGATGACATGGTGACCTCCTCTTTTTTTCGATTCCCTATCAAACATAAGGTGTTTCCATAATACGGAAGCACTCTTGATTTTGGTATCACAAGAAAGTTACGACATAAGCCAAACTATTCCAAAGTAAATGTAAGGCGATTGCCGTCATACAATCAGTTTTCAATCGAACAGCAGCCAAGGTCAAGCCAAGACAGCTATACATGAGCCAACTCCCTAACTGATTGGGTCCATGGGATAGAACAAAGAGAAAACTGGTCACGCCTATTTGTACAAAAGGGAATGTCAATTTTTCCCACAGCAACTGCCTATAAACAATCTCTTCAAGGACACTTGCATTGACCAGAAACAATAAAAAGATAATAGGAGGAACCTGCTTTCCTACTTGTACCAATACTGCTTGATTCCTAGTCTGCACTGAAAATAGGAAACTGATGAAGACTGCAAAAGCAACCATAGACACAAAGCCAAGAAGCAACCAACTTAGGCGATTTAGTATGCCCACAATTTTTAATTGAACAGTTTTATGACGGGCAATCTCTAAGCAAGTCACACTTAATAGGACCAATTGTAGCAAGACTATACCCTCTATTGTCAGATACTCTTTCAGGTATAAACTCACCAGAAGTCCATTAAGCTGTATGGCTAGATAAAACACAACTACCCTTATCATAGTCACCTCTTGAATAAATCTTCATAATCAATGTCTAAGACTAGAACGATTCGCTCAACCCATCTTGTTTGTGGCATCAGACGATTGGATTTGTAATGTCGCAGTTTTTGATAGAGACGATTAAACTCACTTGGATAAACATATTGACCGTTGAATACTTTACGTGCTAGTTCTGCCCAAGTGAGTTCTTTTTCGGCCAGAATGATCTCTAAATTGTCCCAAAATCGTTCATTCATCTTCACACCTACCCTGTCACCTGTTTCATCAGACTGGCCTGAAACAGTTCTTCTTTTACCTGTCTGGGAAGAAAGGTACGCACTTCGTCTAGCCCAATAGCTGGATAGACATGATTCTGACAAACAATGAGTGGCAGACGAAGGTTTTGGTCTGGCTTTTGGAGAATGAGCTGAATCATTTCATTCAAACTTATCGTATATTGACGCTTAAAGCGAAGAAATCGTGGCGACAGTAACTCAAAACAATCAGTGGTTTTAGCAAAGAGTGACAGTAAGATTTCACGGTTTACATCACACGCTTTTATACAACGATAAGTCACACCATAGGTCGTCAAAATGGCTAGTAAATCTTGATTTGTATTGGCATTATTTCCTAGATATACCTCAAGCATAGGCACCTCCTTATAGGGTTAGGCTATTTTCAACTGTTGGTTCAGGAGTTGAGAAATAGCGACTCATATCAATGGGCATCCGTCCTTCACCAAAGCACTTGACCGTCACTAGAGTCGTTAAAATGCCATCCTTTCCCCTAGCAGAATAATTTTCACCAAAGGCACGAAAGGCCAGGTGATTGTCTTTCGTCAAGAGAGTATCTACACCATTTTTAATATCCCTAGTTTCCATAAAATCCGAAATCCGATGAAGATTGGATTCGTAGAATAGGGGATCATTCATCTCTTTGTGGTAATCATCTTCAAAAGTCACCTCAAAGTCACAATCAAAATTGGGGAGCGACAGTATCTTTTGTAATAACTGATTGGTTTCAACTTGGTGAATATGTTCTTCTAATTCAGTACAATCTAGAATACTTTTCTTATGTAGTAGGTTCATGTTTTTCTTCCTCTTCCGTTCTTCTAAATTCTCTGGCAATGGCTTTAATAACTGTGACAGTCACGCTATTGCCGGCCTGTTTGTATAGTTGGCTCTTACTAGAAACACTCTCTGCTCTTTCATAAGCCCAGTCAGGAAAGCCTTGAAGTCTGAAACACTCTCTTGGTGTCAGTCGTCTTATTCTCAGGCGATAAAGTTTCCCCTCTAAGACAATGCCTGTGACTTCATACCACTTATCCTGTCGATATTCCAGAGCAGCAACCACTACTCCCATATTGTCTGAAGTCGTCAGGGTATTAGATATTCCCTTTCCCACTCGTCCCCTACGTTTGGTTGAGTCTGGATAAGCCAGATTGACAGAGTCTCCAAGAGTCGCCTTTGCGTACCCTGTTTTTGTGGCTTCCTTGATTTTCAGAAATGGCAGCTCCTCCCTCAGCAAAATCTTTGGCACCTTATCTCCACCCTGCATGGTAGTCAAAGTCGGTGACAAACCAGATATGTCAAATACTCTTCCAGTCTGGTCAAAGCTAGTCGGCAGATTTCCTGCGACAACAACTCCGTGTCTGTCTTGACTTGTCAAAGTAAACATAGGGTCTTGATTGTCCTTAAATCGACGACCATGTTGGCGTTTTTCTAGTCTATCTGGTGTTAAGACTGGAATGGCGATTTTTGCACCCTCTCCTTTACCTCTTGTTAGTGTAGGGGCAAGTCCATTCGTCAGATAGACTTCACCATTCAAACCACGTTTAGATGGATTGATATTTCCTAGCCTTTCAAGATGAGCTGGGCTGTTTTCTCTTCTGAGAGGAAATAAGAATCTGGGACGGTATCTTCTAGAATGTCCGATAATAAAGACCCGCTCTCTGTTTTGCGGGACTTGGAAGTCCTTACTGTTAAGCACCTGCCATTCGACATCATACCCCAATTCATCCATCGTGGAGAGGATTGTGGCGAACGTCCGTCCCTCGTCGTGATTGAGTAGGCCTTTGACGTTTTCCAAAAATAGAAAACGTGGTTGGATTTGTTTGGCCGCTCGAGCAATCTCAAAAAAGAGAGTCCCTCGAGTATCTTCAAATCCCAGTCGTCTTCCTGCGAGTGAAAAAGCTTGGCAAGGAAATCCCCCGCAGATGATGTCCACTTGCCCTCTAAATTGTCTAAAGTCATGGTCTGTGACCTCTTTAATGTCATGGTATTCTATTTCCCTTTCTGTGTTAAACATGGCTTTATAAGATGTTCTAGCGAATTTATCAATTTCACAAAAGCCCAGGCATTTATGACCCTGTGATTCCATCCCTAGCCTAAAACCGCCTATCCCAGCAAATAAATCTAAAAATTTCATTTTTCCTCTCTTTCCAACTAAAAAAGAGCCTTACACATGTAAAACTCTTGCTTATATATGATTATCCATTTCTGGTGCACGGATGATTTCAGCAATCAAAATGATGATAGAAATCAGATAGATTCCACCTAGTATCCACCAAATCACCTTATTCACCACCCTTTACTTCTTGTCGTCTCAGTTGCTTGGTCCACTCTGACAGCACACCATTAAATACGTATTCAGCTATTACTTCCGCTGTCCGAGCAAATCGCATATGTTCCAATGCATACTGATAACGGTCACTAAAATAAATCATGGCATAGTCACTAGCTGACTGAGATAGCCCCGACTGTCTTAACTGGTCATGAACCAAACCCCAAATATAGTCTCGATCGTACTTGGTCACGCCATCGACTTTTGAAGTAAAGTTCTCTTCTTGTTTCTCATCTACTAGCTGCCTCTCCTCCTCGTCCTCAATAAGGAAATCACTCCCTTTAGTTTCACTATATTTAGTCTCACTTCCTTCAGTCTCACTAGGGGCTGAATATAAGACCGGCCCCGTCTTTCTTTGAGCCCCCCCTAGTGTTTTTTTAACACTAGCCCCGTCTGTATGTAAGACTGGGGTAGGGTCATGTTCTAATTCCCCCAAGTAAATTTTATTTGCCATTCGACCTCTTTCACTAGAGGACTGTTGGACTTCATCGATTAAGCCATATTCGCGTAAGGTTTTCTTGATAGAGAGTAGTTTTGACTTTGAACAGCCTAAAAGTGCCATCAGATTTGAATTGAAATAAATCAAATAAATAGCCCCATCCTCATCAATCCAACCTTTACTCAAAGACAACTCCAACCTATCTTTTAAAACCGCGTAGGCTACCTTAACCTCCAGCTTCATATCCTTATAACGTTCACTCTCAAACAAAATTTTAGGGAGTTTATAATAACGCTCTGATGTCTGATACTGATTAGCGGTAATTCGTTTCATGATTGTCCCTCCAAGACTAAAAGTCCAATATTTCCAAATTCATCAAATCGGATTAAACCTGTTTGTTCCATTTCATCAATTAGCTGAGTTGCTTTCACAATATCAACTCCTAAAATAGCCACGAGATGACACATCACGATTTGGCGTGATGATTGTTCCTTCTTTTGCATGAATTCCTCCTGAAAATAAAAAAACGAGAACACTTATTAAAATGTTCTCGTTGAACTATTATATTTTATGACGTATCTATTTTTTGTCTACGCAGTCGACATCCAAACAGACATTCACATCAATGTACTTTTTTTGAACCTTTTTTATGTCAAAATCACTCTTTTCAATAAAGACAAAATGCTTGAAAAAGTGCTTAAAATAAAGGATTTTTACCCGTTGCTTCGTTGTAGCAACACTACGCACTCCACGTGATGCGTCTGCGGAAAAAGATCCACTGGCTGTACTTTCTTCAATTCATAGCCCAACTCTTGATAGCGTTTGATATCACGCGCCATGGTTGCTGGGTTACATGAGA
>PPYE01643623.1_pt1 | contig 29222 bp, 35 predicted proteins | sample 1559881 | NCBI WGS metagenome assembly PPYE01 (sample SAMN08240022, study PRJNA423297) | Human gut metagenome, whole genome shotgun sequencing project. | reverse complement strand
AGCCTCGGCTGATATCCGGGTTGCTGTTGCGAATGATGATTGCACTAATCGCCCTGTGCCTGCTGGCGCAGTTAAGCGGTTGCAACAATACGCGAACGGTCTACGTCAAGGTGCCGGTGGTCCCGTTACCGGCCAACCTGACGGCTGACACCCCGCAACCGGAAATCCCTGACAACCTGACGTGGGGCCAGAGCCTGGATTTAAACGTCAGTCTCCTATCAGCGCTGGGCCAGTGCAACAGGGATAAGGCCGACATCAGGCAGGCGGAAACAAAACGCCAGTAGGGCATTACAGAGCCACTTCCAGAGGTGGCTCGATAATGTCACAACGAGGTAAGCCATATGCGCACTACTGGAACTCTGACGGCGGAAATTACGTTTCGCCCATACATGAAGCCGCTGCTCATCCTTTCAGTGCTTTTGCGCTGGGGCTGGCTCACTAAGAAGTGTATCCGGATTGGCCCTGTGATTGAGAAGAAGGCGTAATTATAAAGTTCTGCAAATGGTGCATTAAAAGCGCCATTGACAGAGTTTTATATAAGTTTGTTGATGCCTCGGTGTCGAGATTGCCGGGGAAGTATCTTCGGCGCCTAGAGGATTGTTCTGCATGGCTGAAAATGACAATCGCAGACCATACCCTCCTGTCAACTTCACTGGCGAAAACTGGCTGCCATATACCCGTCTGATCCCTGCTGCCGAAATCGGCGAATGGGTAAATCAGAACATCCTCTCCGAAGAGGGCCGAATCCATAACCCTGATCATGCGCACTTGCTCGACGCTGATGTCGCGTTTATGTGGGCCTCTGGCTCATTCGCCAAAAGCGGGCGCATTGTGCTGGGCCAGTGTGAGCAGGTAATGATGCGCGCCGGAGGCTGGCAGAAGTCCCGCATGGAACAGCAGATGCATGAATGGTTCGGTCGCATACCGAAGTTCATCATCACGCTGGCAGCCGATTACTGCGAGCAATGCAGTGACCTCGAATTCTGCGCGCTGCTTGAACATGAGCTTTACCACATCGCCCAGGCTACCGACGACTATGGCGCGCCGAAGTTCAACAAAGAGACCGGTATGCCGGTGCTCAAACTTCGCGGCCATGACGTCGAGGAATTCGTCGGAGTGGTTCGGCGTTACGGCGCAAGCAAAGACGTGCAGGAAATGGTGGATGCGGCGAACAGGCCAGCGGAGGTTGCTCATATCGATGTTGCCAGAGCGTGCGGGACATGCATGCTGAAACTGGCTTAATTACTGGACTGTACTGGACGGATGGTGAAACATGGCTGCACTAAAACCAGAGGTGAAAGCCGCCATTGTTCAAATGCTTGCGTGCTATGACACGCCTTCGCAGGTGGTCGAGGCTGTCCAGAAAGATTTCGGTATCACCATCACCAGGCAGCAGGTTGAAACTCACGACCCGACAAAGGTTAGCGGGAAGACTCTCGCCAAAAAATGGGTCGACCTCTTCAACCGCACCCGCGACCGCTTCCTCAACGAAATCTCCGACATTCCGATCGCCAACAAAGCCTACCGCCTGCGCGTCCTGCAGCGAATGTCTACGACTGCCGAAGGTATGAAAAATCTCGGCATGACAGCTCAGTTACTGGAGCAAGCGGCAAAAGAGGTTGGCGATGCCTACAGCAACAAGCAAAAGGTCGAGCTGACCGGTAAAGACGGCGGCCCACTGAATCAGGTGACGTACACCGCTGAAGACTATGCGAAGGCCCAGCAGAAGCTGGAGGGAAGGTTAGAAGGGCTGGACTGATATGAGCGGAATTATCGAATGGGATGACCTGTCATTCCCGGAGCGCGTGATCATCCGTTCAAAGTCCACGAAGTCATTCCTGAACTTCACCCGGATATGGTTCGAGCTGATTCAGGGCGATCGGCTGCTGGTTAACTGGCATCATCGCCTGATGGCTTCGAAAATTGATGATCTGCTTGCCGGGCGCCTTGTCCCGCGAAACCTGATTATCAACATCCCGCCCGGCGGTACAAAAACAGAGTTCTTCTCCATTCACTTCCCGGCGTATGTCAACGCACTGGTGCAGGAGAAGCGGCTTAAACGCTTTCGTAACCTGAATATCTCTTTTGCTGACACGCTGGTAAAGCGTAACAGCCGGCGAACCCGCGACATTATCGCCAGCCGCGAATATCAGGAATTCTGGCCCTGCTCGTTTGGTGTCAACCAGGCGGAAGAGTGGGAGATAAAGGATGAACGAGGGCGTTCTATAGGGCAGACGGTATCGCGCTCAAGCAACGGGCAGATCACCGGTGGTCGTGGTGGCTACTACGGACCAGAGTTTTCCGGCATGGTGATGCTGGACGACTACAACAAGCCGGTTGACATGCTCAGCGAGTCCCGACGCAAAAGCGCGAATACGCTGCTGGTAAACACCATCCGCTCACGTCGCGGCGATAAGTCGAAAGAGCACCCGACTCCGTTTGTAAGCATTCAACAGCGTCTGCACACCGACGACGCAACGGGCTTCATGCTTGCCGGCGGAATGGGCGTACCGTTTCACCATGTCGCCATACCGGCCATGATCGACGAGAAGTACATCCAGTCGCTCGATGAGCCATGGCGTTCGCTTTGCTGGGAAACGGTCAAAGATACCGATTCTGTGGTCGTTGGTGGCGTTCGCTACTGGTCATACTGGCCACAGATGGAAGACGTTAACGACCTTCTGCAACTGTGGGAAAAGGACCGCTACACCTTCCTGTCGCAATACCAGCAAAACCCGATGGCGCTGACTGGCGGGATTATCGACACCAGCTGGTTCAGAACGTACACCACGCTGCCGAAGCTTACGCACCGTGCCGTGTATGTCGATACGAACAGCGGGAAGGTAGAGGACTGGCTGGATTACACCGTGTTTACGCTGGCTGGCATGGGCGTGGACGGGAATCTGTACATCATCGACGTCGTTCGCGGCCGGTGGGACCCGGAAGACCTCCTGAAGAAAGCGGAAGAGGTTTGGGAAAAATGGCGCCTGTCTGGCTCCATGCGGGTTATGCCGCTCCGCCACATGGCCATTGAAGAGAAGCAAGCCGGACAGGGCCTCATCACCACGCTGAAAAAACGTAGTCAGACCCCAGGGCAACTCGCCATCCCGGTGAGGGAAATCCCGCGCGGAACCGGACAGAACAAGCTCGTTCGCTGCCTTAACGTCATCCCCCAAATCAAAACCGGGAAAGTGTTTGTCCCCGCGACGCACACCGAAGACGGACAGAAGCTTTCCAGCATCTTCTACGAGGACGGCACGATCGCAGGCTCAACGGAGTGGGTGCTGACGGCGATGACGGAATGCGCTGCTTTCTCCGCTGATGACAGTCACGACAACGACGACATCCTCGATACCTGGATGGACGCAATCGACGACAACCTGATTTCCGGCCCGCAGCCGATGGTTATCGACCCGAATCAACTCAGGAGAATTTAAGTGTGGTGGTTTAAAAAGAAAGAAGTCGCCGCGCCTGAGCCGGCAAAAGAACCTGAAGCACCGAAGGTCGGGATCAGGCCAGAGGCAGTTGCCGAAGTCCGCGCATTACCGAAAAGAGAGTTTCAGCGCTACGAACCGCCGAAAGGGGTGATCCCCGAGGCTATCAAAAGCGCCATTCTGGCAATGGACTCCACGCCTTACGATGCTCTCAATGCTGCATATGGCGGTTACGGCTACGGCGACTTTGATAGCTTCCCCGGCTACCCGTACCTGGCCACTCTGGCGCAGAAGCCTGAATATCGCAAGATGGTCGGCACCATCGCGGAAGAAATGACCCGCAAATGGATAAAGCTCAAAACTGTCGGCGATGAAGACAAGGCGGATCGGGTAAAACAGCTCGAAGAGGCCATGAAGCGGTTTAAGGTGCGCGAGCGCTTTAAAGAAGCCGCAGAACACGACGGCTACTTTGGCGGTGGCCAGATTTACATCGACGTTCGTTCTCCACGGGGCATCTCCGCATGGATGGACGACAACGAGCTGCAATCGAAGCTCTTCATGAGCGACAAGAAGATCACGAAAGGCAGCCTGCAGGGGTTCAGGGTCATCGAGCCTATCTGGACCTATCCGGGGATTTATAACTCCGACAACCCGCTGAGCCCGGATTTCTACAAGCCGACGCAGTGGTTTGTCATGGGACGGACCGTACATGCAAGCCGGATGATTGATTTCGTCTCGCGGCAGGTCCCTGATCTGCTGAAAGCATCATATAACTTCCGCGGCCTGTCTCTCTCGCAGATTGCTGAGCCATACGTCAATAACTGGCTTCGCACCCGCGACAGCGTCAGCGACATGATTCACTCGTTCTCTGTTCCGGTAATCGGAACAAATATGAGCACGATTCTGCAGGGCGGGGCGGCAGATGGCCTTCTGGCAAGGCTTGATGTCTTCAACCGATGCCGCGATAACCGTGGCGCATTCGCCAAAGACAACAACCCTACCCAGCCAGAAACGGTTGAGTTCGTTAACGCCCCGCTTAACGGTCTGGATGCCCTGCAGGCACAGTCGCAGGAGCACATGTCTGCGGTTTCGAGCATTCCGCTCGTCAAGCTGCTGGGCATCACTCCAAATGGCCTTAACGCAACGTCTGACGGCGAAATCCGCGTTTTCTACGACTACATTCACGCCCTGCAGCAGTCTGTTTTTAAAGACAACCTAAAGCGTGTGATGGAAATCATTCAGCTCTCTGAGTTCGGCGACATTGACGACGGCATAACATTCGACTTTGAGCCGCTGTACGAAATGAGCGCTAAAGAGCAGGCGGAAATTCGCAAAGTAGACGCTGACACGGACGCTGTCTATGTGGCCGCCAGCGTGCTCTCTGGCAACGAAGTCCGCGAAAAAATTGCCGGTGACCCGGATTCGCCTTATCACTCTCTGGACCTGAATGATGACCTCGAAATCGAAGACGACTACGACGAAGAGGAAGAAACAGACCCTGACGATAAGGGCGGTTCATCCTAACGCTGGCGTCGAAGCATGGTACCGCCGACAGCTTGATAAGCAGGTGCAGGAAATGCAGGCATCTGTTGTCTACTGGCTGTCGGCAAACTATCGGGCCAGCGGCGCGGCTGTCGCCATGGATGCATCACCTGCAGTGATGATGCGTAATGCCATGCAGAAACTGGCTAAGCGCTGGACGCGGCGGTTTGATGACATGGCGCAAAAGCTGGCCGACAGGTTCGCTAACGACGCCATGAAAAACGCGGATGCGTCACTGGCCACAGCCTTCAAAGATGCGGGGTTTACTGTCGAGTTCAAGATGACCTCGCAGATGAATAACGCTCTTCAGGCGACCATCGCCGAGAATGTCGGCCTTATCCGATCCATCCCCGAGAAGTATTTCACCGAGGTGGAAGGGCTGGTTATGCGGTCGGTAGCGCGTGGGCGCGACCTGTCCTATCTCACCGATGAACTCCAGAAGCGATACGGGATTACCCGGCGCCGTGCGGCGTTCATTGCCCGAGATCAGAACAACAAGGCCGCCTCAGTCGTTCAGTCTGCGCGACAGCAGGCGCTAGGCATTACCCAGGGTATATGGAAGCACTCCCATGCAGGTAAGAAGCCTCGCCAGTCCCATGTGAAAGCTAATGGCAGGCTTTTCGACCTCTCGGAGGGGATGCTCATTGATGGCGAGCACATCATGCCAGGCGAATTACCAAATTGTCGTTGCACCTGGGAGGCTGTCATTCCAGGGCTTTCAAAACAGGATTGAGCAATGAACCCCACAGAGTGCTTAGCTTTCGATCGCGCCTCTGTGCGCACCATCGACGAAAATGGCCGCCTTCAGATTTCACGAACGAATATCAGCAAGGCAAACGTCAACGCCTACTACGGACGAGAGATACCAAGAAGCGAAGAGCTTGGGCTCGAGCCTGACAAACTTTACCGGCTTTGGCGCCACCCGGACGAGCTCCGGAAAGCAGCCAAAACCTTCAATAACATCCCCGTGCTCAGCAAGCACATCCCCGATTTTCCCACCGACCCGCCCAATGAATTTCGTGTTGGCGTGACGCACTCCAATGCGGAGTTTGACGGCACGTATCTCACGGTTGGTATGTCGATTTGGGATAACAGCGCGATTGCTGGAATTGAGAGCGGAGAGCAGCGAGAGCTATCTGCATCGTACAAGTACGTCGCAGACATGACCCCGGGTGTTACCCCTGACGGCGAGCCTTATGACGGCGTTATGCGTGACATTTTCGGAAACCACGAAGCGCTGGTCCCTGACGGCCGCGCAGGGCCAGATGTACTGGTCGCAGATTCATTACCACCGGAGCTTAATCACATGCGTAAACATAAGGTAGCGGCGATCCGCGCCACCCTTAAGCCACTTCTGGCGCAGGATGCAGATCTGGAGGCAGAAGTCCGCAAAGCTCTTCTGGCTCTTGATGAGGCCGAAAAGGAAGACGAAAAAGAAAACAAAACCGCCGACGACGAAGACGACGACGAGAAGGATAAGAAAAAAACGGCGGATGATGAGGACGACGAGGAAGACAAGGACAAGAAGAAAACCGCCGAAGATGAAGACGATGAAGAAGACGACAAAGTCTCCAAAACGGCGATGGACTCTGCGATTCGTCTGGCAGCCGACAGCGCAACTAAAAAGGCTGCGGAAAACTTCCGGAAAATCCGTGAAGCCGAGCAGGTTGTCCGCCCGCTGATCGGCGACGTCGTTGCCATGGACTCAGCCGAAGATGTCTATCGCACCGCGCTTGAACAGAGCGGTGTGGATATCGCCGGCGTTCACCCGTCCGCTTATCCGGCGATGGTCAAAATGGCGATCAGCCAGAAAGAAAATTCACGCCCTGTCATTGCGCAGGATTCCGCTTCCGTCAGTGAGTTCGAAAAAGCATACCCGACCGCTGGCAAACTGAAACGAGGTTAACATGGCAGGTTTTCAGACACGAATTAACCAGTATCCGGCCCCCGGCGTCGAAGGGGCCTTTGCTGGCACTAACCCTCACGCGACCTATCAGGCTGGCGAGGGCGCTCTGGTTGCTGGCGAGGACGGCCTGACTGTCGGCCGCTTTGCCTGGGATGTTGACGGTGTGGCTTCCAATGCCGGTAGCGGTGTTCCGTCTGGCTTTGTCCATCGTGATGGTCAGGCCTCGATCACCATTTGGCTGGGTCAGGCATCCATGCTTATCCAGCCCGGCCGCGAAATCACCCTGATGGTTGCCGGTGACTTCTGGGCCAAAACGTCAACAGCTTCCACCCGCGGGCAGAAGGTTTTTGCATCCCTGACTACCGGGGAGGTGCAAGTCGCCGCAGCCGGCGCAACCGTGGCCGGTTTTATCGAGACCGCATTCTATGCCGCAAGCGATTGTGACGCTGGCGAGCTGGTCAAAATCAGCACCTGGAGCAAGTAATGAACGAATTTCAGCGACACTACGCCGCAGCCAGCGGGAAATATGGCATTGTGCTGCCCGGCGCGAAGGACTACCTGAAGCCGGAGTTTGCGGAGAATTTCGCGCTGGCGATGGATGCCCAGCCGCAAATGGTTACTGCGAATAACGCCGGTATCCCGGCCTACTTCACGAACTACGTCGATCCAGAACTTATCCGCGTTCTCGTAACGCCGATGAAGGCCGCAGAGATTATCGGTGAAGTGAAAAAAGGCGACTGGACGACGCTGACCTCGCAGTTCCCGATCGTCGAGTCGACTGGTGAAACCAGCGCTTACGGCGACTTCAACAACAACGGCATGACGTCCGCCAACGTCAACTGGGTACCGCGCCAGTCGTTCCATTATCAGACTCACACCCGCTGGGGTGAGCGCGAGCTGGACATGTATGGCGCCGGGCGTATCGGCTATGCCGCCGAGCTCAACGTGGCCTCTGCGCTTGTGCTGAACAAGTTCCAGAACAAGTCCTACTTCTACGGCATCGCCGGGCTGGAAAACTACGGTCTGCTCAACGATCCGTCTCTGAGCGCTTCGGTTACTCCGGCGGCGACTGGTTCCGGCGGTGGCGTTACCTGGGCAACGAAAGACGGGCAGGCTGTATATGACGACATTTCCGGTCGCCTCTATAAGCAGCTGGTCTCTCAGACCAAAGGCCTCGTAGAGCGCACCGATCGCATGGTACTCGGCATGTCGCCGGAAATGGAAGTCAACCTGACCAAGACGAACCAGTACAACGTGAACGTCACCGATCAGCTGAAGAAAAACTTCCCGAACATGCGTATCGAAACCGCTGTTGAATACAGCACCGCCTCAGGCGAGCTGGTGCAACTGATTGTTGAGCGTCTGGGTGAGCAGGACACCGCTTACGCAGCATTCACCGAGAAGATGCGCGCGCATGCTGTCGTGGTGGAAGAGTCTTCCTGGCGGCAGAAAAAATCCGGTGGCACCTGGGGTGCAATCATTCGTCAACCGCTGGGCATTGCCAGCATGATCGGGGTGTAACATGGCCGAAACAGTAACAGTAGGATGCAAACTGCCGAACGGCCTGATCCTGGAGCAGGGCGCGTACAAAGTGGAGCTTAACGGCTCCAACTCCTCTCTCGTTGTCGGCGGCTACGGCCTGACCGAAAACGTGGACAAGGAAGCCTTTGAGGCGTGGCTGGCAGTACATGCTGATCAGCCATACGTTCGCAAAGAGCTGGTATTTGCCCAGGCGAAAACCAGCAGCGCTCAGGCGAAAGCGAATGAAAACGCTTCGGAGAAAACTGGTCTGGAAGGTCTGGATCAGAACAACCCGGCCCCGGGCATTGAGAAGGCGGACAAAAAATAATGGCGATCGTTGTCTTTGATGTTGCCGCATTTCGTGAGCGTTATCCGGAGTTCGATGCCGTAAGTAAAACGCTGCTTAATGCGTACTTCACTGAAGCAACGATTTACCTGAATAACACGGACAGCAGCCCGGTAAAAGATATCTCTATCCGGGCTCTTTTCCTGAACATGCTGGTTGCGCACATTGCGGCGCTGAATTCAGGCGTAAACGGCGAAAAGGCTTCTGGTCTGGTTGGCCGTGTGGCAAGCGCATCTGAGGGGTCAGTGTCAGTATCAGCTGACGCAGGGCCCTCAAGCGAAAACTCCTGGTGGTATAAGCAGACTACTTACGGGTCAGCTTACTGGGAAGCCACAAAGCCTTACAGGACCGGTTTTTATGTCCCTGGCTCATCCCCTTCAATGTACCCGGGCCATTATAACCGTCGTTCATTCATCCGGAGGTAGCTATGGATGGAATGTCAGGCGGCGATAAGCTGATGGAGCACCTGCAGTCTATCGCAAAGGGGCTGTCCTCTGGAGATGATTTGAAGGTGGGTTTCCTTGAGGGGGCCAAGTACCCAGACGGAACGCCGGTAGCACTTGTGGCAGCCACCAACGAATTTGGCGGCACTGTAAAAATCCCGGCGCATACCCGGGATTTGAACTTTTACGTTCGCCGTGACGGTGTTTCGCGCTTCGCAAAGCCATCAAAGGCCAATTTCGCGCAGTCAGTAATGATACCCGAGCATATCGTTACGATCCCATCCCGGCCGTACTTCAGGAAGACTATTTCTGAACATGGTCCGGAGTGGGGCGGAGAGCTCGGGAAACTCATGAAGGCAAACGATTTTGACGCCCGCAAAAGCCTGGCGCTGATGGGGGAGCGGATCAAGGGGCAGCTTCAGTCGTCAATCATCGCCTTTTCTGAGCCGCCGAACGCAAAAAGCACGGTCGACCAAAAAGGGTTTAATGACCCATTAATCTGGTCAGGGCATATGCTGAACTCGGTCGACTACGAGGTGAAAGAGTGAATCTTCATTCCATAGTGCGAAACGCCATTAGCGCGGTTAATCCTCGTGTCGAGGCGCAGATTTACCGCTCGATCGGCCCAACCAAAAATCCGGATTACTCGACCTCTCCGGGTTTCGCGCCGCCGGTAACGATGATGGTGCAAAAGCAGGCGCTGAGTCAGGCTGATATCAGGCACATGGATAACATGAACATCCAGGGTGTGCTGGTCAGTATCTGGACGGATGGCAACTGGTGCGGGATTAACAGGGATCGGCAGCAGGGCGGCGATAAGTTCGTTATCGGCAATGAAACGTGGCTGGTCGTGGATGTGCCTGAAATCTGGCCGGACTGGACGAGGGTTATCGCATGTCAACAATTGACGTAGGCCTGCAGGTCACTGAAAGCGATCTGTTTAAGGCGACTGGCGATTTCCTTTCTGTCCTCTTCCCGGATTCAGAGATCACGCAGACTCAGCAAAATCAGACCCCCATGCCGAAAGGCGGTTTCATTACTATGACGCCGCTTTTTCTGACTGACCTCTCAACCAGTGCTGTCAATTACGAGTATGACGGCGTTAGCGATTACGGGCGGGCAGAACTTCTCCGCGTTGATGAATGGCAATGTCAGCTCGATTTCTACGGAGATCAGGCGCAAAACAATGCCACCATCTTTTCGCGCATTGCCCGCTCCGAATTCGCATGCACCTGGTTCAGGGAAAACGCGAATGTCCTGGTGCCGCTTTATTCCGGCCCTCCGCGGCAAACATCGATGATCAACGGCGAGAAACAGTGGGAATCCCGCTGGACGCTTGAATTCCACGCAAACCCGCTGATTGTCGTCAGCGTTCCTCAGCAGTTTATGACAGGCGCAGATGTGATATCGCAGCCGGTCGACGTGAGATTTCCTCCGGAGAAATAATAAATGGCAATTTCGCTATCAAAAATCGCCCAGATGCTTCCCGGCGTACTGAAGGCGACAGGGACAGCTATTGATCTCAATGGCCTGTTTCTGACCGACAGCGCATACGCGCCGGTTGGTGCAGTACCCTCATTTTCCAGTGCGGATGAGGTAAAGGCGTACTTCGGCAGCGCGTCGATTGAGTACACCGCCGCGGTGCTGTATTTCGCCGCATTCAACGGTAAAACACAGATGCCTGGCAAGCTGTATTTTAGCCGATTCAATACCGCAGCAGTGGCGGCATTCCTTCGTTCCGGATCGCACGCCGCGACCACGCTGGCACAGCTCAAGTTGCTTTCGGGTACGCTGACTCTGACCGTTGACGGTACGGAGGAGACTTCTGCGGCTATCAACCTCAGCGGCGCCACCAGTTTTGATAACGCGGCAGAGCTGATTGAAACCGGCATTGGCTCCTCGGTTGTAGTGACCTGGGATAGCGTGCTGAAGAAATTCATCATCACCTCTGCCACCACAGGCGTGGATAGCACCATTACCTTTGCCGATGAAGGTACGCTGGCCACAGGTCTTAAACTGACCGAAGCGACCGGCGCGGTGATCTCTCAGGGTGCGGCGCCGGCAGTGGTTGACGATATCTTTACTGCCATTCTGGCCAAAGAGCAGGACTGGGTAACATTCTCCACGACGTTCGCTGTCACCAAAGACCAGGCTAATGCGTTTGCGCTCTGGACAAACAGCCAGAACCACCGCTTTGCCTATGTCCCATGGGACGCATCAGGAACGGCAATCGTGGCGGGCAGCTCTAATGCTCTGGTGTACGACATCATCAACACCTACGCCTATAACGATACCTGCCCGGTGTATGGTTACCCGAACCACGCAGCAAATGCTATGGGGTTTGTGGCCGCGCTGAACTTCACGCAGGCCAATGGGCGCTGTTCGCTGAATGGTCGTCAGGTGTCCGGCCTGCTGCCGATGATCAGTAACGATACTGATTACGAGGCGGCCAAGGCCAACGGCTATAACTTCTACGGCAACTATGCCTCGAATGCCGTCGAAACCAACCAGTGGGCGCCAGGCTCTATTACCGGTGATTATGCGTGGCTTGACGCATGGGCTGGTCAGGTATGGGTAAATGCTCAGCTTCAGGCGGCTCTCGTTGCACTGTTCCAGCAGGCGAGCAATCTGCCCTACGCAGCAGCCGGAAAAGCTCGCATTGAGTCGTGCATGAAGCCGACCATTGAGCAATTCAGGGCGTGGGGTGGCATGACGGCGGGCACCGATCTTGACCAGTCGCAGATCGACCAGATTAACGCCATCGCTGGTGTCGATGTTACGGATTCGCTTCTGGCTGAAGGGTATTACGTCTACATCGGCCCGTTCACCCCGGCAATGCGCGCCGCGCGTACCAAGCCAACGGTTTACTTCTGGTACACCGACGGCGGGATCATCCAGGGTATCACCGTTAACAGCACGGAGGTGCAGTAATGGCCGGTCAAAATATTACGTCGGCAGACGCCATCATTGAGCTGGTAATCGCTGAGCTCTACCCGTCAGGGTTTAACCTGGAGCAGTTCGAAGCGCAGAACATCTTCGAAATGGGTGATACCGACACGGCAGAGTACCAGCGTACTGCTGACGGTAAACTGCTGGGTGGTTTTATTTATGGTGATCTGCCGTGGACATTCCATCTGGCTGCATCCTCACCGTCGATTAAGTATATCGACAACTGGCAAACCACGCAGATGACCACGCGGTCTGTGCTGCGTGTCAATGGGACGGTGATCCTGCCATCGCTGGGTAAAAAGTACATCATGACCAACGGCATCCTGCAGCGCGCGCGCCGTATGCCGTCTGCCGGCCGTGTGCTTCAGCCGGTAACTGGGCTTATCCAGTGGGAAACTGTCACCCCGGCAGGCTATTCAGCATAAACAATCAGCCCGGCCAAGTCCGGGCTTTTTTATATCAGAAATAAACCTCCTGCGCGTCGCAGCGCATTTAACTCCCGAGTCTTTCAGAAAGCTGAGCCTGAGAAATGCCGTATAGGTGCGGACCTTCTCGGGGCGGCATTTCTGTGCGAACAGGCTCATCTTTCTAAAGGAAATACCGCAATGTCATACCCAACAGTTATTAACGGATTTGATTTCCGTGACCTCATTTTTGTTGCTGACAATGACCCGGTAACTGACTCGTTTATGGTGGCGAAGGCATTTGGGAAACGTCCTGACAACGTCATTCGTGATATCGAAAAGACTATTAAGGCATGCCCGGAAGAATTCGATACAAAACTCAACTTTGAGGTTTGCTATAAAAACAATGAGTTGCAGAACGGAAAGCCGCAGAAGTTCTATCGACTCCGCAAAGATGGATTGATGCTTTTGGTTATGTCCTACACCAAAAAAGAGGCGATGCGTATCAAGATCGCCTACATCAACGCCTTCAACTGGATGTACGCGATGCTTCAGGTAGGGCGGCGCCAGTTTGAAGAAGAGCGTAACGCCGTCATGCTGGAGTTCCTGAAAGAGAAGGATGTTGCCAGTATGTCTGGTCGTCTGTTACGCCGGTGGGGGAAAGAGAAGAAGCCACAGCTACTTTCACGCATTGAGCAACTGGACAAGCAAGGTCAGTTGGCATTGCCCGGTTTTCCTGGTGCGCTTACCGAATCATGAAAACCACAAATTCGTGGCTTTTGAATGGCCCACTACGGTGGGCTTTTTTATTACCAGATAACTCATTCAGGAAACAAAAATGGCTCGTAAAAGCATCGTATTCACGGTTGAAGCAGATAACCGTGACAAGGGTAAGCAGTTCAAAATCACCGAAATGCCGGCGAGAAAGGCCGAAGAGTGGGCGATCCGCCTGGCGTGTGCCGTAATTGGCGCCGGCGTTACCGTTCCCGACAATATGATGATGGCCATCGGTGCTGCGGTGGCGCCAGCCCCAGCCGAGGATAACGCAGAAGCTCGCGAGCTGTACGAAAGCGTGATGGCCAGCGGCATGGCAGGTCTGGCTCAGTGGGGTATCACTTCACTGGCTAAAGTTCCGTTCGAACAGTCAAAGCCCCTGCTTGATGAGTTGCTTGGCTGCGTGAAATTCCTCGGCGGTAACGGTATCGAAACAGCGCTTGTTGACGAAGGGCAGATCGAAGAAATTAGCACCTGGTCACGCCTGAAAATCGAAGCCTTCAAACTCCATATCGCTTTTGTAGCAGCCACCGCAAGTTAGAAATCCCCTTATCCGTCCCGGAAGATTCAGATCGCGGCTTCATACAGTATGCGAATGTACCGCGCACCATTGCCGCGGTGATCTCCGGGAAAATGGCGACACTCCACGAACTGGACACCGTATACAGCGTCCAGGATATGTGGTGGCTGATTGAAATAATGACCGTGGATAACACCAACAGAGCCATAGCGGAGAGTGATCATGGCAGCAACGGTAATTGACGCCCTCCTGGTGACGCTGGGCCTTGATACGTCTGACTTCCGTAAGGGGCAGAAAGACGTTAGCGACGACCTCAAGAAGCAGCGTGAGGATGCGAAAAAAACCGCCAAGGAAATGGCGGAGCAGGGGAAAAAGGCAGCAGCATTCTTCGGCAGCATAAAGACGGAGCTGCTGGCACTGACTGGCGTTACCGTCACTGCCGGCGGCCTGATGAGCTTTGTGAAAAGCACTACCTCAGGGCTAATGGAGCTGTCCATTCAGGCTAAATCTTTGGGGATGACAGCCAAAGAGCTTGACGGCGTGGGTAAGGCGGCAGAGGCGGCCGGTAGTTCTGTCGAGAAAATAAGTGCAGCATTGCAGGGGTTTCAGAACGCAAAGCAACTGGCTAAGGTCGGGGTGTACGATACGCCAGTGCAGGAAGCTGCAATCCGGCTTAATTCACTGACCCATGATTCTTTCAATATCAGGGACGACTCAGCACAAACCACGTTCAGGAAAATACTGGATTCGGCAAGGAAGGTTACCGATCCAGATATCCGCCGTCAGATTCTTCAGTTGGTAGGTATTGATGATGCTATCAACCAGCGCAACCAGGAAGGGCAATTCCTGCCTGACGTTGATCGCCTGACTAAAAACTCAGGAATTTCTGATGAGTCAATAAACGGGGCCAAGGAATTCAATTCTGCATGGGCTGAATTAAACCAGAACCTTGATACCACAAAAAACCAGTTTTATACCTTCCTGATCCCGTATGTGCGCGAGTTCAATGGCGTACTTCGTGACTTATCTGACTGGATGAAATCTCACCCTAAAGAGATGAAAGCCGGTATTGATGCGTTTTTCGGCGCCATCAAAGACGTGGCGGCTGCAGCCAATGATGCAGCCGACGCAGTGGGAGGGTGGAAGAATGTTATTGTCGCGTTGCTTGCTTTTAAGGTTGCATCATGGTTTAGAGGGATTGCGTTTGCGCTAAGTGGTCCGGGTGGTCTTATTTTTGCCATAACCGCGCTCTATCCAATAATTGACGGGCTCCTGTCGAAGATAGTGAGCAAGGAAAATAAGGAGTGGATGCAAAATCACGGTATTTTCTGGACCTCTAATGGAGAGTTTTTCCTTAACAAGAAAGACGCAGAGGAAAGGCAGCGGCAAATTGACTCCGGCGCTGTTCCTAATGGCTCACAGAGGACTGTTCCTAATGCCTACCAGCAGGCAATGATGGATACCCAAATGGATTTGTCTACGGCAATGAAATTGGATGTAGGCCAATACCAGCCTAACATCCCATTAAATGCCAAAGCAGCAAAATTGGGTATTAAAGGAAAATCATTCTTGCAGGCGATGGCGGGCGAGTTCGGTGCGCTGGAGGGTAAATATGGCCTACCTGCCGGGCTGCTGTCTTCGGTAGCTGCTACTGAATCAGGTGGTGATCCGTTTGCGGAGTCGAAGGCCGGAGCCAAAGGATTGTTCCAGTTCATGCCAGGCACGGCAAAGGATATGGGGCTCAAAGGTCGTGATGTTTACGATCCCCACAAGTCTGCAGAGGCAGCAGCTAAATATCTAAGATGGTTAATGGATGCCACCGGCGGCGATCTGGAAAAAACGCTTGCTTCCTATAACTGGGGGCTCGGAAACGTCCAGAAGAAAGGCATGGATAACCTGCCGTCGGAAACTCGCAATTACGTCCCTAAAGTCATGGCCGGAATGCGCCCCGGAGCCGGGATGGCCGTAGACCGCGTCATGCTAATGGCTGGCGGTGTTTATAACTTTTATGGCACCAAAATCACTACTCAGGCCCAGAACGTGGAACAGCTTACCAGCGACATCAAAAAGCACGGCGACAACCGTGTCATGCTTTTGGCTGGCTACTCAGGACAATAACTCATGTCGTTTTCTCTGAATGTCTCGACAGTGCTATCCGCCATTCAGGGAGGAAGCCTGTTATCCGTCCTTAACAGCGCCCTGTCGCCAACTTACCGGATCACCTATAACACCGTTGACGAGTCGCTTTTGACGGCTGCAGCCGGGCAGGAGGTTTTCGCTCCTTCCGGCTGGGTTAGCGTTGATCGCTACGGTGATGCGGCAGTGACTAAGGGGCCGGTAGAAAAGGGCAGGTACACGTCCTACAACAAAGTGAAACAGCCGTCTGAACTCAGGATCATTTTTGCCCTTGAGGGGTGGACGGCTTTTTCCGGGTCATTACCAAACCTGACCAATTTCTCTTTGCTGAGCAGGAACAATTTCATTCAGAAACTGGATGAGATGAAAAACACGGCCAGCACCTACAACATCGAGACGCCGGACACGGTGTATTACAGCTACGATCTGACCCACTTCGATTATTTTGTGGGGTCATATCGCGGGCAGACGTTGTTGATGGCGAACTGCACTTTCGAGGAGATCATGGACGGCGGGGAGGTCATGCTTTCAAATGCTGTGATTGAAGGGCCACCGACCAGCAACGCGAAAACCAACAATGGCGCCGCAGCCTCAACGCAGGTGATCACCGGGGCAACGAAAGAGGTGACTTTGAGTAATGTTAAAGATGCCTGGTCAAGTGCCAACACTACCTTATCAGACGCCCTCCAGACGACCGGAGCGGCGATTGTGTCTAACGTTAACTCGGCGGCCGAGTCGGTCTCTAAGGCGTGGGACAGCTCTTCTACTGCGGTTTCTAAGCAGATAAAAAGCACCGTCTCCGACTTTCTGGGAAAGGTGATGTGACATGCAGGAAATTAGCTTATCACCGTCACTATCCCAAAAGGTGTATGTCACGCTTGGCGGCCAGAACTGCGCTATCAAGTTGCATCAGCGCTCTACCGGGTTTTACGCCGATCTGTATGTCGATGACAAGCCGATATTTCAGGGCGTCCTCTGCCTGAACTGCGTTTACCTTGTTCGGTATAAATATCTGGGGTTCAGTGGCGATCTGGTTTTCGTTGACTCGAAAGGCACAGCCGATCCTTATTACGATGAAATCGGCACCAGATTCAAGTTGTATTACGCGACGAGCAGCGAGGTCGGCAGATGAGTTACAAGGAGAGAGAGCTTACCGTATCGTTCACGCTGGCCAACGGTACGTTTGACGGTGGCATTGGTAATACCCTGACGGTTAAAGGCTTCAAGTGTGAAGCAGCTATATCCGCATTTGGTGGCGCTACCGGTACGGTACTTGAACTTAGCCTCTGGGGACTCTCCCTGGAAAACATGTCCAAGTTGACAACCAACGCGCAAAAGATAGTCGCTTATGCGCAGAACTCAATTGTCGTTTACGCCGGCGACACCCGTGTTTTTTCCGGGTCAATAACATCTGCCAGGATTAACCTGAATCAGATGCCGGATGCGCCGATTGAGATAACTGCGGCGGCGGCCGGCAGGGAGCGCCTGATCCCCTGTGAGCCTACATCCATTCGCGGCGATGCTGATGTTGCTGATATGATTCGTGCTCTTGCCTTTAAGGTTGGTTTAAAGTTCGTTAACGTGGACGTTAAGGCTACTCATCGAAATCCATATTTCGATGACAATGCAATAATTCAAATATTAAAAATTGCGGCGGCACATGATATCTCTGTTGACATAGATTTTGGCACTGTCACAATTTATACAGGTAAAACACCGTCGGATTCAGTTGTTCCTTTAATTTCGCCAGAGCATGGACTTATTGGGTATCCAATATTTTATGAGATGGGTATTAACTTTCGCTGCATTTATTCACCGGCGCTAAAATTGAATACGAAGATCATCCTCAAAACAGACTTGCCACACGCTAGCGGCGAGTGGGTGGTGCAGGCGGGGACTACCCACTATCTGTCCTGTAAAGTACCTGGTGGACTTTGGGAGACGTTTGTTGTGGCATCTCCGATATCTGTCATCGGAGGGGAAGGCAATGGCAACTAACCAAAAAGCTTCTGATATCTCCTGTCAGGGTAACGCGATCTTGTCCCTTATAGCCTCGGCATCAAAGGGCAATATTTTTGCTGATATTGTTCTGGTTAAAGATGTTGGTGATGGCGTTATGACTGTGCTACCTCTTGTGAGCGGCGCGAACGTTTCCGGGGGGGAGATCAAATGTCAGGAGGTATATGACATTCCCTTTATTCGGTATCAGGCCGGGAACAGCGCTGTAAAAATGACTCCCCGCATTGGCGATATTGGTCTGGTAATCGCCTGTGACAAAGATACAACCAATGTCAGAGCATCAAGGCAAAGTGGCCCGCCACCAACTCAGCGGCGCCACTCATACTCGGATGCTGTTTACATCACGGCGATCGCTAGCCTGAATGATGAGCCGACGGAGCTTGCAGAGTTCACCGGTAGCGGCATAAACATCAAGAGCCCTGGCGTAGTTAACATCAACGGCCTGAAAGTACACCCAGACGGGAAACTTGAGCTTGTCGATGGCTCTATCGTTGATGGGCATACTCATGGTGGGGTAGTATCAGGAGGAAGCAGAACCGATCCCCTGGAGCCGTAACAATGATAAAAAAGTATTTTCTTCTCGCGCTTTCTCTTTCTTTGTCAGGTTGTGCCTTATCTCCTAACGAGGCGATAAACTACCAGAAAGAACATGATTTTGAGAATATAACATTTCAGACAAAATCCAATGAAAGACTGTCTGTGTTTAATTTAAGAAATAAATTTAAGAACACAACAGGAATGGAACTTCCAAATCAAAACACCTATGAATGCCAAAGAGATGCATTATGTTATTATGGAAAGTATGCTAGTGCTTATGACTCTCTAATGGAAAAGTACCAAGAAGAAAAAGATAAACAGAATAGAATATTCGCTAAGCAGAAAGAAGCTGAGTGTCAGGCTAGTAAGGAGTGTATGGCCAAGCGTGAGATTGATGCCGCGTCTTACACTTTAAATAATGTCTACTATTCTCTAATGGCCCGATACCCATACCAGCAGGCTGACTCTGACGCCGGGGTAAGGCATATGTGCCGGGTGGCTGGAGCAGCTCAAAGGGAAGGCGTGACCCTTGAGTTTATGAAACAGCACATCAGCTTAACAGAAGGAATTGGCCCTGAAATGAGATACCAAATAATCCAGGTTGCTGAGGCCTGCTGGAAAATGAGCAAGTACGGCGTTCCTGACGGCACCACGCAGATCCGGTCGATGTACTGAGTGATGCCCACCACCAGGTACCTAAAATGATAAAACAGGCTTAATCATACACTTGCAACCGATTAACTGTGCCGGGAGTATTCTTTTGAATACCCCCATTTTAACCCCTTTCTTGATGGGGAATTGTCTTCCATTTAGTTTTTCGTGCTCAGGATATTTGCAGAGAGATCCTTCATGTATCCAGATTCCATAGACTATCCCATTTTTTAACATTCTCTCTCGATCGGAATTTTGCTTAACGACAAACCAGAGCTCCCTGCCCAGCTCGCCAGATACTTTCAAGTTGAGGCCTGTAGCTTCCGATATGTCACTCTTTAATGAGTACAGATTTCCTTTGTGCTTTACGACCTCTTGGTATAGGCCTTCCCTGTTTTTAACATCAAGAAGGGCCTTTTTGATAACAGAAAGATCATTGGGACACCAAGAGAACATATCCTCAATGACTGTACTCTCTTCGCTACTGATGTTAGGCATTATTTATCCTTTGATTTCGGCACTAGGTCGTAATTTTTAGAGATCTCTTCTGTAAAAGCCTTAGTGGCTATCCTTACCATGGTATCTATATTTCTTTGGTTAACTTCCTCCATTGGCTCCCCAGAAAGCCAGGAATCCAAAGCAGCAATGATCTCAGAGTTCATAGACCTGCCGTTCCGCTTAGCGCGATCGGCTATGGCATCGCGCATGCCAACAGGCAACCTTACATTAAACCTGTCCATTTCTTGGCTAGGGAATTTGCTCATAAGTCCTCAAAGTTTCAATTTCGACGACAAACAATAGCACCAACTTGACATTGTTTTAAATGGTGCTAAATTGGTTCTAGTTCCAAATTGGTTTGGTGCTAAAACGGAGGAGAATATGAAAGACCTGTTACATAGCCAGCGCGTGATCGAGCAGTTCTCACTGAGACTGCCGGAAAGAGTCAAGAAAGCAGTTCAGGAAAAAGCAGAAGAAGAGGGGTTGTCATTGAATGCAGCGATCGTTCAGCGGTTGGTTTGGAGCTTAAAAAACGATGAGAAAATGTTCGGCGCCTAAAAACAACGAAACCCCGAAGGCTGCCACCTCCGAGGTCTCTAATTTACCAGTTAACTACGAGAAAACTGACATGACAAGTTTAGCAATTGCAGATCGTACAATCAACGTGCCTTTCTATGGCAATTCTCTTTTTGTAGTTGAGCATAACGGCGAGGCCTACACGCCGATGAAACCGATTGTTGAGGGGATGGGGCTGGACTGGAAATCTCAGCACAAAAAGATTTCTCAGCGCTTTTACAAAGGTATGGTGGAAATCACCATACCCTCAGTTGGTGGTATTCAGTCAATGATTTGCCTCGCCCTGCGAAAGCTGGCAGCCTGGCTGAACAGCATCAGTCCCAACAAAGTCCGTCCTGAAATTCGCGATAGCGTCATTCGCTACCAGGAAGAGTGCGACGACGTTCTTTACGAGTACTGGACGAAAGGCGAGGTTAAGAACCCGCGCAAGGCTAAAAAGTCACTACCCGGCAAAATCACCCCTGAGCAGCAGGAAGCCATTAAGCAACTGGTAATGACTCGCGGCAAGGCGCTGCCGAAAGAGAATCAGGCCAAAGCGATGATCACCATGTGGTCTTCACTGAAATCTCACTTTGGTTGCAGCTACAAAGAAATCAACGACGACCAGTTTACCGAGGCGCTTTCTATCGCTGCGCGTGTGCCTCTTGAGGGTGAATTCCTTGGCAAGCAGGAAACACTGCCAGCGCCGAAGTTTGACGTTAACATTCCGCTTCAATGGTGGATCGATAACAACCCGCTGGTTCGCAGTGGCAATCTGTCATTTGGGAAGTCTCTAACAGCCCCGTCCTTTGACGTGACGATGGAGATGCTTTGTGGTGACAACTCGACATCTGCGGCCATTCGCCTGATTAACGTTCTGGAGGAGGCTGGCTTTGATGTATCAGCGCCGAAGGCCGAAATTGTAGCGATGCGAAAACATCTGGGTAATGTCGAGTACGGCATGAAGGCTATCGCAGACGCTTGCCGCCGGGCGGGAAATAAAACCATCTCGTTCCGCGGCGGAAAGGCTGAATATGTGATTGGTTAGGGACCTACAAAAAATTGTAGGTCAAACGGGTTACAAAAATCTTGTAACCCATGACGCAAACCTCGCTTCGGCGGGGTTTTTTTATGGGAGTAAATCATGCTCATTACCCTGTCAATCGACACCTCACGCATAGACGACAAGATTCACGTCCTGACCGGAGAGCTTAAATCACGATTTCCCGATGGAATTTCTGAGCGAGTCGATAGCGAACTGTCTCGCCTGACTAACGACATCATCTTTACTGATTTCTCTTCCACAGTCGGCGCAGATGGAACCCGCGAGGTCGTCCAGCGTGTTGACTTCGGCGGGAGCTTTGATGCGTTCACTTCCGCACTCCGGGCAGGTGATTTTGATGTCCATGGTGATCCCCTCAAAGTTGTTTAAAGCAACATACCCAGGACGCCTGATTTATTAAATCCTGACATTTAACCAATGGATATTCATCCATGAAAACAATCTCTCTCAAACTCGACCCCGATACCTGGGATCTTGTCCTTGATGAGCTGGGTAATATCGCCACGGTTGAAAACCCCTACGCCTGCGCTCAGGACGTAGCGACGGCATGCCTGGCCATACGCGGCGAGTGCATTTACGAAAAAGACACCGGCGTTAATTACAAAGAGCTTCTGAACGTTAAGGCCAGCACCGGCGCCATGGCGTCCGCGCTTCAGGTTGAAGCGTTGCGGATGAGCTATATCGCGCGCGCTGAGCCGACGCTGATTAACAACCGTGATACGCGCCGCACTACCGGCGTTATTGCGATCGTGGATACAAACGGCCTGGATTCCAGCGTCACCCTGTGAGGAAAAAATGACGACAATCTCTACGGCGGTACCGGCCGTGACCTTTTCCACCACTGGCCTTGATGTTCCAGATGAGGGAGACATTCTTGCCGGGCGTATAGCAGATATTGGTTCTGCATTCGGGACGGCGATGAGCACGAACCTCAAGACGCCGCAGGGGCAACTGGCGGTCACTGATACTGCAATCATCGCAGACAAGAATGATCAGCTTCTGGCTATCGTCAACAACATGAACCCGGACTTTTCCTCCGGCAGATTTCAGGATGGCATCGGCAGGATTTACTTCCTCGATCGCATTGCTGCTGCGGGTACGGTTGTAACAGCCACATGCTCCGGCGTACCGGGAACGGTGATCCCGGCACAGTCCTATGCAACCGACGATAACGGTTATATGTACGTGTCCCTGGCAGCAGGAACGATAGGCGCCGACGGGACGGTAAAGATCGAGTTCCAGAACCTGACTACCGGGCCGATAGCTTGTCCCATCGGTACCCTGACAAACATCTATGTCGCGGTAAGTGGCTGGTCGAGTATCACCAACGAGACCGCGGGTGTACCGGGCTCGAATGTTGAAGGGCGATCTGCATTTGAGTATCGCCGTCGCCAGTCAGTGGCACGTAACGCCTTTAACACAGCAGCGGCTGTGCGGGCTGCTGTCCTGGAAGTCGACGGGGTGCTTGATGTTTATGTGATCGACAACAAAGAGCCCACTTCCGTCGACAAAGGTTCCACGAATTACACGCTGCTGGCCAGCTCGATTTATATCGGGGTTTATGGCGGGGCAGTGGCAGACATTGCAGCGGCCATCAATAAAAAACTTCCCCCGGGCACCGTTATGAACGGTGACACCACCGGGACCGTGCAGGATACCGAAAATTATGACGCCCCTTATCCGGAGTACACCTACAGGTGGAAAACGCTGGATGCGGTGAGCGTTCATATCAAAGTGGAATACGAAGCGAATGATGGCCTTCCGTCAGATATCAACGCGCAGATCAGAACGGTCGTCCTGAATGCCTTCACCGGAGCAGATGGCGGTACCCGGGCGCGTGCCGGCGCGCGAATTTATGGCAGCCGGTATATCGGCCCTATCCAGGCGCTCGATGCACAGAACATGAACGTTCTTTCGGTCCAGATATCCCTGGACGGAACAACCTGGTCTAGTGCGCTGACTATGGGGATTGATCAGGAACCGACTCTCGATGCGACAAACATCATAACGGAGGCGGTAAGTGAATAATGTCGACTGGACGATCTACGCGCAGTACGTGAACTCAACCAGCCTGCGGTCACTGATTGATACCTTTAACGCTTCCGTGGCACCTGAGGACTGGATAGACACGTTCTATGACCTCGTATTCAACATCGAGACCTGTGGTGATTACGGGCTGATGTGCTGGGGTAGAATCGTTGATGTAGAGCGTTTGCTGACTGTGACGCCATCTCAGCAGTTTCTGGGGTTTGGCGAAGCGACCAGCACCCCGGCAGAACTCACCGACCCTCAACCCTTTAACCAGGCGCCTTTCTATACCGGCGTGCAGGACACGAACACTGTGGTCCTGACCAATGATGCATACCGCAAGCTGATCATGTGCAAAGCGATGGCGAACATCAGCGACTGCACCGTGCCGGTCATGAATCGCATGCTGGTGTACATGTTTGGCGCCAGCGGACGAGCTTACGTGCGTGATGATGGCAACCATGTCATGAGCTACGTATTTGAATTCGCCCTGTCAGATGTAGAGTTGGCCATAGTACAGAGTTCCGGGGCGCTTCCTTCCCCTCCGGGAGTAAAAGTAAACATCATTCAGGAGGTCTGAATTGAATAATTCAGCCATGCCACTGCGTCTGACGGTGGTCTTTGCCGCGTCTGGCGATCGTAACAGCATTCCTACCGACGCCACCACCGAAACGCTGAATGGGGGAAAGGCATCATTCGATGTTGGCTTCCCCCCAATCACCAGAATCGCTCTCTCATCAGGCGGGAAACCACCTCAAGGTCAGGATTTTAACGGTATATTCTATGAGTCTTTTTTGAGGCACCAGTGGAATCAGGCTGGGGGTGGATATCCATTTGATTCGGCTTATGCAACCGCTATTGGCGGTTACCCAAAAGGGGCCGTTGTTCCATTTAGCACTCTCGACGGGCTTTGGCTGAACACCCTCAATAGCAACAATGGGACACCTGAAAATACAGGTGGTGGCGCATCAGGGTGGGTCCCTTTGTCAAGTTATGGTATTTCGTCAATAACTGCATCCGGATCTGCAAATATCACGCTGACTGCCTTGCAGGCATCGCGTCCAGAAATAGTTATCAGCGGAGTGCTAACTGGGAATATCTATTTGTTTTTCCCTCCGTGGATTAAGAAATGGAAGGTCACAAATAATACCTCTGGTGGATTTAATGTCGTTTGCAAAACAATTGGCGGGAGTAATACGGCAACATTATATCCTGCAGGGCGGGGGCATATTCGCTGCGATGGAACGAATGTTTATTTCGTAGATGCTACCAGTGGCCCCGGGCAGTCCGGAGGGTTACTTTTTGGAAATGGTGCTCGTCTTGCCTGGGGTTATACGGATGCCAATTGCAATGTTGCTGGGGCCGATGGTGAATACGAAACGGATAACATTTTTGTTACCCCAACGTTTACAACCAGCGAGGGGGTATTTGGATTTAATACCATCTGTTCGGTAAAAGTGATGCCCATTGATATTTCTGGGGTCGGGCAGAATGAACGCTCATGGCTTATGGACTCGACGTTTTCAGGAAGTGGTTTTTCATTTCGTTCTGCATGCAAGACGCAGAACGCAACCATTAGAACTCGCTGGGAAGTAATAGGATTCTGATATGGCAACTACAGACACCCAACAGGCCGCGCAATTTTCTGCTGAGGCAGCAGTTAGTGCTGCCGAAGCAAAACAATATTTAATTGAAGCTCAGCAGGGTTATCAGGATACCAGCGCAGCGGCGCAAGAAGCTAAAGATGCTGCCGCGGCAGCAGCAACATCAGAGCAAAATGCCACATATTCAGAGGCTAACGCAGCTCAGTCAGCAGCGGCAGCAGTGGATGCAAAAGATGATGCGGAGGCGGCCGCTAGTAGTGCTTCAGACTACGCAAAGAACAAATTCACATTCTATAAGACTGCCAGCGATCCTGATGGCACCATTGCAGGGCTGGCGGCAACTACTGACGGCCAGTCGTTCTGGGTAGCCCAGGGCCCAGATGCGCTTTCCGCTGCATGGCAGTATCAAAACAAAGCAGGCGTGGCCGTATTGCAGGCGAAGCAGCCGGGTACAGCGGCCATAACAGGGACAATCCGCGAGTTCCCCACTCTGGCGGCGGCACAGGCTGACGCAGACGCTGGAAATATCCCGGTAAACTCCACAACCTACGTGCGTAGCCAGGACGGAAGCGCGCTGGCAGACGAGTACATCAACAACGGTGGAACGCTGGAGGCCACCGGGCGCAAGATGCCGTCGCAGCAGTCCATAGATAAGTATTTTCAGGTTCTTCCGGACGGAACATTTGCGTTGATGGTCGATAACGGGATGATTCTGGCCATTGATAAAAACGCGGTAACGCGTGCTGTTTCCCTCGCCGTGCAGGACCTGATCGGTATTGGAGGTTCCTCGATTCAGATATACCCACACGCCGCTGGTTTTTATATTCAGGGAGATAATGGTATGCCGTTGGCATTGGGCCCTGACGGGGTGTTGCGCCTGGTATCTGCAAATATAGGTGGTACGGGTTTTGAATCAGAGTCGTTTGGTATTCCTGTGTTATTCCGGGGGACTAATGGGGTCGTGGGTGCTGTTGATACGGACGGTAACTGGCGCCTGCCAGGGGTGGTTACAGATACACTAATTGTCGACGGAAAAAAAATTACTGGTGATGGCGGTGGCTCCACGGGTGCGGAATTTACACGTAGCGATCGATACGTTGACGCTAACGGCAATATCATGCCTGTGATACCCGATACATTAAAAATGAGTGCCTGGGGATCGTCATCGTTACTTCGTTATGGTGCTGATGCCGCTTTCTCTGCGCTGGCTGGCAGTCTGGGTGTAACTAACTGGAATAATCAGGGGCAGGGAGGGGAAACATCTTTTCAGGTTGCCGCGCGATTCGGTAGTGTCCCGTTCTCGTTGATTTTCCCCGATAATACAATCCCAGCCAGCGGCGCTGTCGGTGTTACGTGTACTCAACTGCCGAGCAATTTTAGAAACTCCTACCTCAAAGCGTATTCTGGTACTGTTGGCGGGGTCTCGGGGACTCTGTCCTGGTCATCATCTTTATCTTCATTGCTGTTCACAAGGGCTTCCTCCGGGTCACCTGTGGTATTAACTGGCGCCACTGACTTCATACCGACGCTGCCTGAATCTTACCGTGATGGAGTGGTCCTGCTGTGGATGTATAAAAACGACATAACGTACGGTTCGGGTAATCCTGAAGTTAGCGCGGAGGTTACATACAATAATGTTGTAAAAACGTTTACGCATCTATCAACGCTTGCGAAGCGTTGTCTTGTTATTGGTATTTTTAACGATTCATCATACTCAAATACAGATTATTTGAACCGGGTAGCAACGCTCAACTCAATGATGCGGAATAAATTTGGCGATTTGTACTGTGATACGCAGGATTATTTGTGCAGCGCGCAGGTGTGGGTTGATACAGGTATCACACCCACAGAGCAGGACCTTGCTATGCAGGCTGCTGGATATAAGGCGACATCTCTCTCGGGAGACACATTACATTTAAACGCGGCAGCTAGTAAAGCAATAACCGACCACGTCATTAAACCAAAATTAATCAGCCTGGGCTGGTACAAATAGGAGACTATTTATATGTCGAACGGATTAGCTATCAACATTCCTACGTCATTTAGTCGTGTTTTAACCGATTTAAGTTTTATCCCTGACGTACAATCTGACTCGCTGGCGTACACAGGACTCTACGGGTCTGATGCAGCGAGTAGCATTATTAATGACACTACTGGTGGATTATCTTCTAAAATCTTACTGGTAGAAGTCCGAAATAGCGAACGCGTGGCCTATGGAAAGGGATATTTTTCCATAACGGGTACTGGCGCTGACACGTCAGGTGGGACTGGTGTACGCGCTCAAGTGAACTTAACAGACCTCGACAGAATTGGCTTCCCGTGTTCTTTTATTACTGCATTCCGTAATATTAAAAAAGTGCGAGAAACAGCACCAGTCCGCCGTTTATATCCTATCGCGTCATTTTATTATAATTCATCTGTGACTGATGGGTCCCCGTTTCTAACTATTGCCGCAGGAATAACAGAGGATGATGCGCATTACATCGCGGCATATTCAGGGTCTATAGCCTCGCTCGGGTCTGACGCAAATGCTCGTCGTTGTTATGTTGATATCGACTGGTCAGCTACTGATAGCCTTATCACAGCGGGGATTTCACGCGCGGCGAACGGAACGGTTAATCTTGCAGTGATAGTTGATGGCGTGGTGAAAACTGCATCATATGGGTTCCCAGTACAGACAGATGTGGCGGTAAGTAGCGCGTATGTTCTATTCGGCTCGCAGAACAAAAACACGTTAGACTCGGGTGAGTTTATTATGGGGCAATACTGGTACAACACGACACTAACACTATCTGAGCTTCAGCAGCAGGTGGCTGTTACTAACTTAAAGGCATCTGCTCGTCTTTAAATAATTTTACGCTGTCATGTTACAGTGTGTTATTTAACGCTCTACTTTCTTCTAAGCCGTAGGTCACAGGTTCGAATCCTGTAGGGCGTGCCATTTAATAATCAATCACTTATCAACTTCCTCCAGTCGCTGATTTTTCCTTGTGGGACATATTTGGGACATCTTCTGCAAAAATTTGCAAAAATTGAGTCAATTTGACGTGCGTGCTCAGTTAAATGGTTAGGTGCCAGGTGAGCATATCGACGGACCATTTCGATGATTCTAATGTCTTGTAGTATCTGTCGGACGATGGCCAGTCAGAGTACAGCATTACTGCTCTGTAATATCGAACAGAATGGTTAATGCTGGTTATAGCTGAGTGCAGAATAAGCGCTCTGCAGGAATGTGAAAATATGTTGCCGGTAACAGGCTAATAGTCATTATAGCTTTAGGTTCTGTCTGACTGGGTTAAATATCGCATTTTAAGCTGGCGTGAAGTACAGTTGTTATAGATCAATATTGAACACTATTTGAAAGCATACCCTCGATGTTCATCCACTGCCTGGAAAGATCCGAATGAACATCAAATTCGTCGCCATCTCCGTATTCGCTGTTGTGTGCGTCTTTGCATCAGATATTTCCATCGCCAAATCGAATTCCTTAAGCGATGATCAGGTCAGTCAAAGGATTATTGATGATTCTGTCGCATCCTACCCCGGTACTTGTGCCTGTCCCTTCAATACCGCCCGGAACGGCAGCTCGTGCGGTGGCCGCAGTGCCTGGAGCAAAGCTGGTGGGTACTCACCTATTTGCTACAAGAAAGAGGTAACAAAGGAGATGGTTAAGGCGTGGCGACAAGAGAATCAATGATAACGATCAATATCTGAACCAGGTGATTACTTACACTGGAATAGTAGTTTAAATAATATTAAATGATTATTTCGAATACTGCAGCCCATTTGCAGTAAGCACTGTTCTGGTAGAGGCGGCAGAGGCCACGGCGTATATCTTTTTACCTTGTGATATTTGAACCCAGCAAATCTATTTCCCCTGCCTGATAGACTTAGTGTCACCGTATCCTGTTACTAAGAGCACGGGGCTACCTACTCATAAGACACTTCCTCTTCTTACGAGGAAACCGGTTCAGCGTGTTGTGTGTGGAGACAGTACCCATCAACTCAAACTGATAACAAAAAGTTTAATTTTTTTCCCCGCCGCGCTGACTATAGTTAGGGCACTTTCACTTGCCCAATAAGGTCACGATTATGAAATTAGTTATCGCCTCCGTAATTTCTCTACTCAGCTTCAGCGCGCTGGCGGCGCCAGAGGGGACGCTCAGCGTACACATTCTTAATCAGCAAACCGGGCTCCCTTCACCGGGGGTGCAGATTGAGCTGGATAAACAGCAGGGGGAGAGCTGGCAGCATATCGCCACCGGTAAAACGGATGCCGATGGGCGGATTAA
>PPYE01432788.1_pt1 | contig 29222 bp, 32 predicted proteins | sample 1559881 | NCBI WGS metagenome assembly PPYE01 (sample SAMN08240022, study PRJNA423297) | Human gut metagenome, whole genome shotgun sequencing project. | reverse complement strand
TCTTAGCTCAGCTGGGAGAGCATCTGCCTTACAAGCAGAGGGTCATAGGTTCGAGCCCTATAGGTCCCATTCTTTTGCCCAAAAACAGAAGAAAGATGGCGAGATAGCTCAGTTGGCTAGAGCATACGGTTCATACCCGTAGTGTCGAGGGTTCGAATCCCCCTCTCGCTACTAGAAAAGACGATGCAAATTCTGCATCGTCTTCTTTTGTTTCAGTGTCTGTACACACTTAAAGTTTTCTGGTCTTTGCTATGCAGGCTCTCACCGCATCCATGACAGCACTGCGCATGCCCTCTTTTTCCAGTACGTTTACGCCTTCAATCGTAGTTCCGGCAGGAGAGCAGACCATATCTTTCAGTTCTCCGGGATGTTTTCCTGTTTCCAGAATCATTTTTGCGCTTCCAAGGACTGCCTGGGCGGCAAACTCATATGCCTGCTTTCTGGGCATTCCTTCTGCCAGAGCACCGTCTGCCAGGGCTTCGATAAACATGAATACAAAGGCAGGGGAACTTCCCGCTACAGCTCCTGTGATATCCAGGATGGGTTCTGTCACAACAGAAGCCCGCCCAAAGGAATTGAGAATGGTCAGAACCTGGCGGATCTCTTCCTCAGACACCAGGTCATCCGGGCAGACTGCGGTAAGACCTTCCCCTACCAGAGCAGGAGTGTTGGGCATGATGCGGATGATTTTCTTTTCCTTTCCCAGGTGCTCTTTCAGCCAGGCAATGTTTTTTCCTGCGATCACAGAGACGATTACCTGGTCATTTCTTAATGCCGGACGGATCTGCTCTGCTACCTGACCGATAAACTGAGGTTTTACGGCGAGGAAAAGGCAGTCGGCATGTTTTACCACCTCCAGATTGTCTGTGGTGCAGGCAATGCCGAGTGTTTTTCTGACTTTTTCCGCAGAAGCTTCTGATTTTACAGAACCGAGAATATTTTCTTTGTTTTCAATTCCTTTTTTCACCATGCCGCCGATGATGGCAGACGCCATATTTCCGCAGCCGATAAATCCTGATTTCATAATTGTGTTCCTCCTAATCGCTGTTTGTCTTCATTATGCGTTTTTCCCAGCTGTTTTTCAAGTGAAATTTTCCCGAAAAATCAGCTGTACAAGCTACGTGATTTGTATTAAGATAGACAGCAGGAAGAAGCAGGTATCTGCCTGTATGTGCAAAAAAGGAGCAAGAGACATGAGTAAAGAATTATTTTCTGTGTACCACTGCAAATCCTGCAATAAAATTGAGGTGACGCAGTATATTACAAAAGAAGAGATGGAAGAACTTGGGTTTACAGAGGAGGAATTAAGACCAATCTGTCCTATAACAGGAAGTTCAGATTTGGAGGAGCTGGGGCATATGACGGAAAATGAACTGCGTCATTTTGCTTATACAGATGTGGAAGGTGTGAAAACGTACTTAAAGGAAAAGGAGAATCCGGCTCCCAGACTGTAGACAGTGGCAAAAAGAAGAAAATTACATAAGGTATTATGTACCCCGCTGGTGTGGAAGTACGCCGGCGGGATTTTTTATATCTAGGAGGAGACTATGAAAAAGAAAAAGTTAGCAGCAGTGTTTCTTGCAGGCACTTTAAGTGCGGGATTCTTTTTTTCCGGCTGCGGCGGAGAAAAAGAGGGCGGAGAGACCGGGGCAGAAAGAAAAGCAGAAGAAAATACGGAAGAAAAAGAAGAGGAGCTGATTGACGTGACATTAAATGAGGTTGCCCATTCGATTTTTTATGCACCTCAGTATGTAGCCATCGAAGAAGGATATTTTACAAAGGAGGGGATCAGGCTGGAGCTGGTAAATGGATTCGGGGCGGATAAGGTTATGGCAGCAGTTCTGTCCGGTGACGCGGATATTGGCTTTATGGGATCGGAATCTTCTATTTACGCTTATCAGGAGGGGGCTAACGATCTGGTGGTGAATTTTGCCCAGCTTACCCAGAGAGCAGGAAACTTTGTAGTTGCCAGAGAAGAAATGCCGGATTTCAAATGGAGTGATCTGAAAGGGAAAGATATTTTGGGCGGCAGAGAAAGCGGAATGCCGGAAATGGTGTTTGAGTATATTTTAAAGCAAAATGGTCTGGATCCGGATAAAGATATGAATATTGACAAAAGTATTGATTTTGGCTCCACAGCTGCAGCTTTTTCCGGGGGACAGGGAGAATTCAGCGTCGAATTCGAACCTTCCGCTACAGCTCTGGAACAGGAAGGTGTAGGTTATGTGGTTGCTTCCTGTGGTGTGGATTCCGGATATGTGCCATACACGGCGTACAGCGCCAAGAAAAGCTTCATGGAGGAGAATCCCGAAGTAATCCAGGGATTTACAAATGCTCTGCAAAAAGGAATGGATTATGTGAACGGCCATACACCGGAAGAGATCGCAGAAATCATAAGTCCTCAGTTTAAGGAAAACGATCTGGAGACGATAACCACCATTGTGAAGCGTTATCAGGAACAGGATACCTGGAAGGAAAACCTGATCTTTGAAAAGGAAAGTTTTGAACTGCTGGAGGAGATTCTGGAAAGTGCGGGACAGCTGAAAGAAAGGGTGCCCTACGAGGAGCTTGTGACAACAGAATACGCTGAAAAGGCGGAACAGGCAGAGTAAAAGAAAAAACAGCACTGCTGCAGGCGGAGCCGGGAAGGTTCCGCCTGTAAAAAATGCGTGGAAGACAGCCTCAGCTGTGATCTTCAAGATTTGCAGGATCAGACAAAACGCTGTTGTGGTATTTGGAGGAAAAGGTTACATCTTCCCCAAACCAGGCAGGAGGAGTAAAGTTTATTGCTTCTTCCTCTGTCTCAAATTCTATTTCTGCAAGGTACAGGTTTTCGTAAGGCGGGTCAAATACATCTAGTTCAACAGTAAGTCTGTCGTTTAAGGGAATCAGGTATCTTGTTTTGGACAGAATAATGCCGTCTGCTTTTTCTTTTAAATGTTCATAGGATTCCTTGTTGAGAGGCAGGTTGTATTCTTCTCTTACCATCAGCCCGCCGCCTTTGTAAGTAAGAAAATAATCATTGTCCTGCCTGCGTATACGAATGACCGGGGCAGTGTTCAGATAAGCCTGCTGGATTTTCCGGCAGGGATAGGAGTTCAGATTTTCCGGCAGCCGGTCGATGAGATATTTGCGTTCGATCTCCATGAAAAACCTCCGTAAAATATAGATTCGGGATTTCCGGCGTCGGAACTTCGGAATCCCTGTACAGATACAGTTTAGCATAATTTGGACAAACAGGATAGGACTGAGCAGGCGGATTTTTAGAAAAAGTAAAGAAAAATTTTACATTTACGGGCATTTACACTCCTTGATCCTGTGTTATACTGGATACAGAACAAAAAAGAAATGTTTCAGCATTTCTTTAAACAAGAAAAGGAGAGGGAAATATGGCGAAAGTATATGTGTTTACTGCAGATGGTTTTGAAGAAATTGAAGGACTTACCGTTGTAGATCTTTTCCGGCGGGCGGGGGCGCAGACGGAGATGGTGTCTGTCAGCGGCAGCCTCTCTGTAAAAGGTTCCCACGGAATTGAGATCAAAGCAGACCGTCTTTTTGAAGATATTGATTTTCAGGATGCGGATCTTCTGGTACTTCCGGGAGGAATGCCGGGGACAAAATATCTGGCAGCGCACCCGGGACTGTGTGCCCTGTTAAAAGAAAAGGCTGCAGCAGGCAGCAGGGTGGCAGCAATCTGTGCGGCGCCAAGTGTCCTGGGAGGGCTTGGAATCCTGGAAGGCAGGCGGGCAGTGTGTTATCCGGGGTTTGAGCAGATGCTGACGGGTGCTTCTGTGAGCGAAAAAAAAGTAGAAACAGATGGAAATATTACCACCAGCAGAGGACTTGGAACTGCGATTCCCTTTGCTCTGGAGCTGATTTCTCAGATTTACGGAGAAGAAAAAGCAGAAGAAATCAAAAAATCCGTAATTTACATGCAGTAGGAGAAAAAAATACTGGCGTTTTGCCATTCCTTGTGCTATACTGTGTTAATGACTGCAAGTATGAGAAAAAGCGGCTGGCTTCTGCCGGCACGAAAGCTGGCGGGACAGAATGCATATAGAATTCAAGGAGGAATTTTTTACAATGAGTGTACAGGTAGAAAACTTAGAGAAGAACATGGCAAAACTCACAGTTGAAGTTGCAGCTGAAGATTTTGAAAAAGCAGTGCAGGCTGCTTACATGAAAAACAAAAACAGGATTACTATTCCGGGATTCCGTAAAGGAAAAGCTCCCCGTGTAATGATTGAAAAAATGTACGGCGCTGGTATCTTCTATGAAGATGCGGCAAACGCGCTGATCCAGGCAGAATATCCAAAGGCTGCTGAAGAAAGCGGACTGGATATTGTTTCTCAGCCGGAGATCGATGTGGTTCAGATCGAAAAAGGCAAATCCTTTATCTTCACAGCAGAGGTAGCGGTAAAACCGGAAGTAACTTTAGGTGAGTATAAAGGACTGGAAGTAGAAGTTTCCCCTGTTGAAGTGACAGAAGAGGAAGTTGCTGCTGAATTAAAGAGAGAGCAGGAAAACAACTCCAGAACAATTGATGTAGATGACAGACCAGTTGCACAGGGCGACATGGTAACCTTAGATTTTGAAGGATTTGTGGACGGTGTTGCATTTGAAGGAGGAAAGGGAACAGATTATCCTCTGACTATCGGCTCCAATTCCTTTATTCCAGGATTCGAGGATCAGCTGGTAGGAGCTGAAATCGGTACAGAAAAAGAAGTTAATGTTACGTTCCCGGAAAACTACCATGCAAATGACCTGGCTGGAAAACCGGCTGTGTTCAAATGCACAGTAAAGGCAATCAAAGTAAAAGAACTGCCTGAATTAGATGATGAGTTTGCAAAAGATGTTTCTGAGTTCGATACACTGGATGAATACAAAGCAGATATCGAAAAGAAATTAAAAGAGCGCAAAGAAGCTGTTGCAAAGCGCGAAAAAGAAGACAAAGCAGTAGATGCTGTCATTGAAAATGCACAGATGGATATTCCGGAACCAATGATCCAGAATCAGATCAACCAGTTGATGCAGGATTTTATCAGAAGAATGCAGGCGCAGGGATTATCTATTGACCAGTATTATCAGTTCACAGGTATGGACAATGCCAAGATCCAGGAGCAGATGAGACCTCAGGCATTAAAGAGAATCCAGAGCCGCCTGGTACTGGAAAAGATCGCTGAAGCAGAGAATATCCAGGTTTCTGATGAGAGATTTGAAGAAGAATTAAAACAGATGGCTGACATGTACAAAATGGAAGTCGAAAAGTTAAAAGAAGTAATGGGTGACTACGAGAAAGAACAGATCAAGAAAGATATCGCTGTTCAGGAAGCAGTTACTTTAGTTGCAGAAGCAGCAAAAGCAGTGGAAAAGAAAGAAGAAAAAGCTGAGTAATAGACTGCTGTCTGCCGAAATAGGAGGAGTTTCATGAGTTTAGTACCATACGTCATTGAACAGACAAGCCGTGGAGAGAGAAACTACGACATTTATTCCAGATTATTAAAAGACAGAATTATTTTCCTTGGGGAAGAAGTAAACGATGTATCTGCAAACCTGGTGGTGGCACAGCTTTTGTTCCTGGAATCCGAGGATCCGGGAAAGGATATTCATTTATATATCAACAGCCCTGGTGGTTCTGTGACAGCAGGTATGGCAATCTATGACACCATGCAGTACATTAAGTGCGATGTCTCCACTATCTGTATGGGACTTGCGGCGAGTATGGGAGCTTTCCTGCTTGCAGGCGGTACAAAGGGAAAACGTATGGCTCTCCCAAATGCAGAGATCATGATCCACCAGCCCTCAGGCGGTGCAAAAGGTCAGGCAACTGAAATTGAAATTGTGGCAGAGCAGATTCTGAAGACCAAACACAGACTGAATTCCATTCTTGCTCAGAACACAGGGCAGACACTGGAAACCATCGCTAGAGATACAGAGAGAGACAACTATATGACAGCGCAGGAAGCGAAGGAATATGGTTTGATCGATTCTGTAATTGAGCACAGATAATGACGGAAGATAAGACTCCTGCAGGCTATGCGGGGGTCTTTCCGCTTTCATGCGGAAAATGGATTTTGATGAAGAGATTTCAACAGGAAAGGAAAGAAAGTATGGCAATCAAGGAAAATGATACAAAAATCAGATGTTCCTTTTGCGGAAAAACAGAAGACGAAGTAGATAAGCTGATCGCCGGTCCAAACGACACCTATATCTGTGATGAGTGTGTGGGCGTGTGCTCAGAAATCATCCGGGAAGACCTGGGCATGCGTTATAACATGAGCGGGTCAGGGGAAATCAATCTGCTGAAACCCAGAGAGATCAAGGAATTTCTGGATGAATATGTGATCGGGCAGGATGAAGCGAAAAAAGTCCTCTCTGTAGCTGTTTATAACCATTATAAAAGAGTCCTGACAGGAGGAGCAACAGATGTGGAACTGCAGAAAAGCAATATCCTTATGCTGGGACCTACCGGTTCAGGAAAAACACTTCTGGCACAGACACTGGCAAGGCTGCTGAATGTTCCTTTCGCCATCGCGGATGCAACTACGCTGACCGAGGCAGGTTATGTAGGGGAAGACGTGGAAAATATTCTGCTGAAGATCATCCAGGCGGCAAACTATGATATCGAAAGAGCACAGTATGGGATCATTTACATTGATGAGATTGACAAGATCACCAGAAAATCAGAAAATGCTTCTATTACCCGTGATGTATCCGGAGAAGGGGTGCAGCAGGCGCTTCTGAAGATTGTGGAGGGAACCGTGGCAAATGTTCCTCCCCAGGGCGGCAGAAAACATCCTCAGCAGGAGTTTATCCAGATCGACACTACCAATATCCTTTTCATCTGCGGCGGTGCTTTTGAAGGACTGGATAAGATCATTGAGACAAGAAAAGATACAAAATCTATTGGATTCAACGCAGAGGTTAAGACAAAACAGGAAAAAAATGTGGGGGAACTGCTAAAAGAAGTAATGCCCCAGGATCTGGTAAAATTCGGTCTGATACCTGAGTTTGTAGGACGTGTTCCGGTTGTGGTATCTCTGGATGCTCTGGATAAGAATGCTCTGGTGAAAATCCTGACAGAGCCCAAGAACTCTCTTGTGCGCCAGTTCCAGGCTATGTTTGAACTGGATGGCATTGATCTTGATTTTGATCAGGATGCTCTGGAAGCTATTGCTGACAAATCTCTTGAGAGAAAGACTGGAGCAAGGGGGCTGCGGGCGATCATGGAAAATTCTATGATGGATTTAATGTATGAGGCGCCTTCGGACGAGAGTATTGTAAAATGCGAGATCACCAAAGAGATGATCAACGGAAACGGGGAAGCCAGAATCGAGAGAAGAGAACTGCCTGCCGCAAAACGCAGGGCGAAAAATCCAAAAAAGAAAAAAAATAAACCGGACATCGCATAACAGCACAAAAGAGCAGGAGGAGCGAGAATGAGTGACATGATTCAGTATTTGCCGGCCATCGCCCTTAGAGGTACTACGATCCTGCCGGATATGATCGTACATTTTGACGTTAGCCGGGAGAAATCCATTAAAGCCATTGAAAAGGCAATGGTGAAGGATCAGAAAGTGTTTCTGATCACGCAGAAAGATCCGGAAACAGAAGAACCGGTGAGGGATGATTTATATAAGATCGGTACCATTGCTGAGATCAAGCAGCTGGTAAAAGGAAAAAATAATATTATCCAGGTACTGGTGGAAGGTCTGGAGCGCGCTGAACTTCTGGGATTTGAGGAGAACGCTGAATATCTGGCTGCGGAAGTGGCTCTTTTTGAGAAAGAAGATCCTGAGGATATGAATGAAAATATGCGGGAAGCCATGATGAGGGGCATGAAAGAGCTGTTTATCCGTTACTGCAATGAAAATCAGAAAATCAGTAAAGATCTTGCAGGACAGATCCTGGAGATGGAGGATATCCGCAAAGTCATCGATCAGATCGCAGTGAATCTTCCTATGAAATATGAGGATAAACAGAAGGTCCTGGAGGCAGTTTCCCTGGAGGACCGCTATGAAATCCTGGGGCTTATTTTAAGCAATGAGATTGAGATCATGCAGATCCGAAAGGATCTAAGCGGCAAGATCAAACAGCGGGTGGATAAGAACCAGAGAGATTATATCCTCAGAGAACAGTTGAAAGTTATCCGGGAAGAACTGGGAGAAGAGGATACCATATCTGACGCAGACCAGTTTAAAGAACGTGCGCAGAAGCTGAAAGCGTCCAAAGAGGTAAAAGAGAAGATCTATAAAGAGATAGACCGTTTTAAAAAGACAGCAGGAATCCAGGCAGAAGCAGGTGTGATGAGAAGCTATATCGAGACTTTACTTTCACTGCCCTGGGATAAGGCTTCCAGAGACAATAAAAATCTGAAGACGGCCAATAAAATCCTGGAAGAAGACCATTACGGGCTGGAAAAAGTGAAAGAGCGCATTATGGAATTTCTGGCTGTGCGCACACTGACAAAGAAAGGGGAAAGCCCTATTCTCTGTCTGGTGGGACCGCCGGGAACAGGAAAGACTTCTATTGCAAGATCTGTGGCGCGTGCCCTGAATAAAGAGTATGTGCGCATTTGTCTGGGCGGTGTCCGGGATGAAGCTGAGATCCGGGGACACAGGAGGACTTATGTGGGGGCTATGCCGGGCAGAATTGCCAACGGACTGATTCAGGCAGGAGTGAAGAATCCGTTGATGCTGCTGGATGAGATTGATAAAGTCAGCAGTGATTATAAGGGTGATACTTCCTCTGCGCTTTTAGAAGTTCTGGATTCTGAGCAAAACAGTAAATTCCGGGATCATTATGTGGAGATTCCCCTGGATCTGTCAGAGGTGCTGTTTATTGCTACAGCCAATGACCTGCAGACGATTCCAAGACCTTTGCTGGACCGTATGGAGATCATTGAAATCACCAGCTATACAAAGAATGAGAAAGAGCATATCGCAAAGGAACATCTCATTCCCAAACAGATGAAGGCACACGGTCTGAAAAAAGGGCAGATGACGATTTCCGATGAAGCTCTGACAGAAATCATTACTGGTTATACCAAAGAAGCCGGAGTGAGGAATTTGGAGAGGAAGATCGGAGAACTGTGCAGAAAGACGGCCAGGAAGATTCTGGAGGACAAGCAAAATTCTGTGGCTGTGGAGCGAGAAAATTTAAAAGAACTTTTGGGAAAACCCAGATATACTTATCAGAAAAAGAATCAAAGTGATGAAATCGGCATCGTGAGAGGCCTTGCATGGACCAGTGTGGGCGGCGATACACTTCAGATCGAAGTGAATCTCATGCCTGGAAAAGGAGAGTTTCTGCTCACAGGGCAGCTGGGAGATGTGATGAAAGAATCTGCACAGGCAGGAATTTCCTATATCCGTTCTGTGGCAGAAACGTATGGAATCCAGCCCGAATTTTTCCAGAAACATGATTTACATATCCATATACCTGAAGGAGCAGTACCAAAAGACGGTCCTTCTGCAGGAATCACCATGGCAACTGCCATGCTTTCCGCCATTACCCATACTCCGGTGAGAGCCGATGTAGCTATGACCGGTGAGATCACATTGAGAGGAAGGGTACTTCCGATCGGGGGATTGAAGGAAAAGCTTCTCGCCGCAAAGACAGCAGGCATACAGAAAGTCCTGATCCCCGCTGAAAACCAGGCGGATATTGAGGAGATGGATGAGGAGATTACCCTGGGGCTTTTGATCGTCCCGGTAGGCACCATGGAGGAGGTGCTTGCTCAGGCTCTGGCGGAGAAATAAAATTTTGGAGGATAGAGAATGGTAATAAAACATGTGGCACTGGATATCGTATGCGGTATCACCAGTACCCTGCCTGTAAATGAAGTACCTGAGATCGCATTTGCAGGAAAATCGAATGTGGGAAAATCATCCCTGATCAATGCACTGATGAACCGGAAGGCACTGGCGCGGACCAGTGCTTCTCCGGGGAAAACACAGACCATTAACTTTTACAATATTAACCATGAAATGTATCTGGTGGATCTGCCGGGATACGGATATGCGAAAGTGTCCCAGTCTGTGAAGGAACAGTGGGGGAAAATGATCGAGAGATATCTGCATAAATCGAAACAGCTCAAGGCAGTATTTCTTTTGATCGATATCCGGCACAAACCTTCAGAAAATGACAGAAATATGTATGAGTGGATCCTTCACAACGGTTACGAGCCGATTATCATTGCAACAAAGCTGGATAAGCTGAAAAGAAGCCAGGTGCCAAAACAATTAAAAATAATCCGTGAGGGCCTGGATTTAATCCCAGGGACAAAAATAATTCCTTTTTCAGCACAGACAAAGCAGGGCAGGGACGAGATCTGGGACCTTGCAGAACAACTGATCTTCGGGACAGAAGAAGCATAGAGACAGGTTTTCAGATAGTAGAAAGAGGGAAGGCAGCAATGGAACAAAGCGAACTAAAGGGAATTATCTTTGATATGGACGGTGTGCTGATCAACAGTGAACCATTTCACTATAAAGTCTGGGAAGAGACTCTGAAGAGAAGAGGAATCCGTCTTGATTACGAGGTCTATAAACCCTGTATCGGCTCTACGGTAGGTTTTTTAATGAGGCTGCTTCAGGAAAATTATGGAATTGATGAAAAAGATGAAGAACTGCTTCTGGAAATGAAGAAAATAAAACAGGAGATGGTAGAGGAGGAGGGATATCCGCCTCTTATACCCCATGTGGAGGAACTGCTGGAGCGGCTGAACAACGCCGGATATGATCTGGCTGTTGCATCTTCATCCCCTCAGTCTTACATTGAACAGGTGACAGAAAACCGCAAGATCCGGAAATACTTTAAGTATTTAGTAAGCGGAGAATCTGTAGAGAATCCCAAGCCTGCGCCTGATATTTTTTTAAAGACAGCAAAAATACTGGGAGTCTCTCCGGAGGACTGTATGGTTGTGGAGGATTCCGCAAATGGATGCAGGGCTGCCCGGGCGGCAGATATGACTTGTATGGGATACTATAATCCTGATTCCGGTAAACAGGATTTAAGCTCTGCTTATATTGTGGTGGAAGGATATGATGAGATCGACGGTCCATATATGGAGAAAGTTTACCGCCACAGCCGCCATCTTCCTGTAACTGTCTGCGAGACAAAACGGCTGCAGATCCGGGAGATGACCAGAGAAGATATCCCCAAGCTGATGGAAATCTGTGCACAGGAGACTTCTCAGGATGCATGCGAAGGAGTGGCAAAGCCTCTGAATGAAGAACTGGACAATTTCGAATCCTACAGAACTTATATGTATGAAATGTGTGATATGGGGTACTGGGTGGTATCGGAAAAAAACACAGGAAAGATTATCGGACGGGCAGGCGTGGAACCGAAATTTTGGAACAATAAAAAGACCGTGGTGGAACTGGGATATATCATAGATCAAAAGTACCGTGGGCAAGGTTATGCTTATGAGGCGTGCCGGGGAATCCTGGAGGAAGCCTCCAAAAGAGGCGCTGTCTATATTCACTGCCGGATAAAAAAGAACAATGTTCCTTCCAGAAGTCTTGCGCAGAAACTAGGTTTTGAGCCTATCGACTACAGACTGGAGGGCGATGACAAAGACATGGAAGTCTGGCGGTATACCTGCTAAAGACAAAGAAGAAAAGGAAATGATATGGGAATCATAAAAGCCAGAAAACTGAAATATGACTATATAAAATATGATGAAAACGGGCAGCAGCAAGACTGCTATACAGCCGTAGACCAGGTAGACCTGGATGTCTCCCAGGGGCAGTTTATCGCTATACTGGGGCATAACGGGTCAGGGAAATCTACCCTGGCAAAGCATATGAATGCCCTGCTGATCCCTACAGAAGGAAGTATCTGGGTGGATGGAAGGGATACAGCAGCAGAACCGGAGCTGTGGAAAATCCGGCAGAAAGCAGGGATGGTTTTTCAGAATCCTGACAACCAGATTATCGGCACTGTAGTGGAGGAGGATGTGGGATTTGGCCCGGAGAATATGGGAGTTCCCACGGATGCAATCTGGGAAAGAGTGAATAAAAGTCTGGAGGCAGTGGGAATGACCGCCTACCGCCACCGTTCCCCAAACAAGCTGTCCGGCGGGCAGAAGCAGAGAGTGGCCATTGCCGGTGTGATGGCAATGCAGCCAAAATGTATCATCCTGGATGAACCCACAGCCATGCTGGATCCAAACGGCAGGAAAGAAGTGTTAAAAGCAGTCCATGAGCTGAATGAAAAAGAGGGGATCACTGTGATCCTCATTACCCACTATATGGAAGAGGTCATTGATGCAGACCGGGTGTTTGTCATGGACCAGGGGCATGTGGTGATGCAGGGAACCCCCAGAGAAATTTTTTCAAAAGTGGAGGAACTGAAATCTTACCGTCTGGATGTTCCCCAGGTAACACTTCTCGCCTGGGAACTGAAACAGGCAGGCGTGGACCTGCCGGACGGAATACTGACGACAAAGGAACTGGTGAATGCATTATGTCATTGAGATTAGAACATGTCACATACACATACAATCCGGGAACTGTGTACGAGATGCATGCATTAAAAGATGTATCCCTGGACATCCCTGACGGGCAGTTTGCGGGAATTATCGGGCATACAGGAAGCGGGAAATCCACTTTGATACAGCATTTTAACGGATTAATGAAACCAACTGCCGGCACAGTGTATTTTCAGGACGAAGACATCTGGCAGGAAGGATATTCTTTAAAAAGGCTGCGCAGCCAGGTGGGACTGGTGTTTCAGTATCCGGAGCATCAGCTCTTTGAGGCAGATGTACTTTCTGATGTATGCTTCGGGCCTAAAAACCAGGGGCTGTCAAAAGAAGAAGCAGAGCTTCGTGCTGTCCAGGCGCTGAGGCAGGCGGGACTGAAAGAGAAATATTACAGAAGTTCTCCTTTTGAGCTGTCCGGCGGACAGAAGAGAAGGGTTGCCATCGCAGGAGTCCTTGCCATGGAACCAAAGGTTCTGATCCTTGATGAACCTACTGCAGGTCTTGATCCTAAAGGAAGGGATGAGATTCTGGATCAGATTGCTTTTCTTCATGAGGAGAGAAAGATTACCGTCATTCTCGTTTCTCACAGTATGGAAGACATTGCAAGGTATGTGGAACGGATCCTGGTGATGAACAAAGGGGAGAAAGCATTTGACGGCGTTCCCCGGGAAGTATTTTCTCACTATAAGGAATTGGAAAGAATGGGGCTTGCGGCTCCCCAGATCACTTATATCATGCATGAGCTGAAAGCGAAGGGGCTTTTGGCGGACACTTCCGCCATTACAGTGGATGAGGCGAAGAAAAGTATTTTAGAGGCACTGGAGAAGAGAAAAGTATGATCAGAGATATTACCATCGGACAATATTATCCCGCAGATTCCATTCTGCACCGCTTGGACCCAAGAGTAAAGTTCATCGGGACTTTTCTTTTTCTTGTGTCCCTGTTTGTAGCAGATTCCTTCTGGGGCTATCTGCTTGCCACCTGTTTTCTTGCAGGTATTATCGCACTTTCAAAGGTGCCGGTGAAGTTTATGCTGAAAGGTTTAAAGCCACTGTTTATTCTGCTGCTCATTACGGTAATTTTTAATTTATTCCTGATTCCAGGGACTGTAGTATGGGAACTGGGATTCTTAAAGATCACTCAGGAAGGTATTACCCAAGCAGTGAAAATCGGTATCCGTCTGGTATATCTGGTCATCGGATCTTCTGTGATGACTCTGACCACTACCCCGAATCAGCTGACAGACGGACTGGAGCGTATCATGAAACCGCTGAATAAGATCAAAGTTCCTGTTCACGAGATTTCCATGATGATGTCTATTGCTCTGCGTTTTATTCCCATTCTTATGGAGGAAACAGACAAGATCATGAAGGCACAGATGGCGAGAGGCGCAGACTTTGAAAGCGGAAATCTGATCCAGAAGGCAAAAAGCCTGATCCCTCTTCTGGTCCCCTTGTTTATTTCCGCTTTTCGCCGTGCCGACGATCTTGCCATGGCAATGGAAGCGCGGTGCTACCATGGGGGAGAGAACCGGACACAGATGAAGCCTCTGGTTTATCAGGGACATGACTACGGGGCGTATGGGGTTACCCTGGTATATTTAGCTGCGGAGATTGTGATCCGCACAGTGATGTAAAGGAGAGCAGATGAAAAGAGTGAAACTGACTGTGGCATACGACGGTACTAATTACTGCGGATGGCAGGTACAGCCAAACGGGGTTTCTGTCCAGGAAGTACTGAACCGGCATTTATCAGAATTGACCGGGGAAAAAATCGAGACCATCGGTGCCAGCAGGACGGATGCGGGTGTCCATGCTTTGGGAAATGTGGCGGTGTTTGATACCAGTGTCCGTATGCCGGGAGAGAAGTTTTCTTATGCGTTGAATCAAAGACTGCCGGAGGATATCCGGATCGAGGGATCCGAGGAAGTGCCGTGTGATTTTCACCCTCGGTATAAGGACAGTGAAAAAACCTATGAGTACCGGATTTTAAACAGGAGGTTTCCCATTCCTACAGAACGGTTTTATTCCCACTTCACCTATGTGCCGCTGGATGTGCAGAAAATGCAGCGGGCGGCAGATTTTCTGGTGGGCGAGCATGATTTTAAAAGTTTCTGCGGTGCGGGTGCTCAGGTAAAGACCACAGTGCGGACTGTTTTAAGTGCAGATGTAGAGAAAAAGGGAGAGATGATCACTCTGAGGATACGGGGGACCGGATTTCTTTACAATATGGTGAGGATCATTGCCGGAACCCTGATGGAAATCGGCGCTGGGAACTATCCGCCGGAGTATATCCAGGAGATTTTAGAAGCGCGAGATCGGAAGGCGGCAGGACCTACTGCGCCGGCCCGGGGATTGACCTTGATAGGAATTGAATATAAAGAATAGAAAGAAGCAGACACTGCATACCGGAAAATCCGGTATGCAGTGTCTGCCTTTTTTACGATGTTTTAAAACCTTCCCCCAGTACTTCATTGGATTCCATGATGATGATAAAAGCATTGGGATCAATTTCCTTTACAACTTTCCGGATATTGTACATCTGCTTATTGTTGCAGGCGCACATGACCACATCTTTGGAGGTACGGGAATAACTGCCTTCTGCTTTTAGGAAAGTCGACCCTCTTCCTGTCGCAGTATCGATTTTTTCTGCTACTTCCCGGGCATAATCTGTGACAATGAGCGTCATCTTTCCAGCGTCAATGCCATACATTACCTTGTCCACCACAACTGAGAGAAGGAAGGTGATGATCATGCCGTAAATCAGGCTGTCAATATCTTTTGAAACAATCAGCGTACCTAAAAGGACAATGAGAGCGTCTGTCACAAAAGTGATTTTTCCCAGAGAAAAATGGGGTTTCAGAGACTTTATGGAAAGCATGACAAAGTCCGCACCTCCGGTGGAAGAATCCCGCATATAGATCATAGCGTAGCCAAGACCGGAGAGTACTCCTGTACAGATTGCCGCAAGGATCCGGTCTCCTGTGTACACAGGAAAAAGAGGGGCTGCATAGTCCATGATCAGGGATGTGATAATAATTGTTCGTACAGAACGAAGGAAAAATCTGCGTCCAAGGATTTTGAAACAGCAGGCTGCGATAGGGATATTTAAAATCAGTGCAACCCGTCCGATGGGAAGACCAAAGAGATGATAGAAAATGAGGGCAATACCGTTGACCCCTGCCATGGGAAATTCAGCCATTGCAGCAAAATTATAGGTTCCTATGGCGATCAGGATCCCGCCGATAATATCAAAGAGAATGTCAGTGGAAAGTTTCTTAAAATTCCAGTTTGCGAAGTGTATGGATTTCATAAGGAATACTCCTCCTTTCGTGGGATAAATATGAAAAAGCGTTTACGAATCAAGAATCATAATCCGCAAACGCTCTTTTCTTTTATAGTATACACAGAAAAACGGAAAAAGGTCAAGCCTGTCTTGTAAAGATAAGAAGAAATGTGTTATACTAAACAAAATGACTACTTTTATATGAGGAGATTAAACAATGAGTCAGCAGAAAATGGATAAATATAAAAAAGAAAAAGCAAACCGCGCGAAACTGCAGAAAAGGGAACACAGAATTCTTTTCCTGGAAAAACTTGCAGGAGCAGTGATCTGTCTGGCAGTAGTTGCGTGGATAGGATATTCTGTTTATGGGCTTCATGTAAGGGCTGAGGAGAACGAAGAGAAAGAAGTGGTGACCACAGAGATGGATATCACAGCGTTGTCTGATTATCTGACAGAACTTTCCCAGGAAACCACAGAAGAATAGAGACACAATAGACAGTGCGCTTTGAGAACAGTCTGTTGTCATGAATAAAAAAGGGGTACCGTAGCACGGCGCCCCTTTTGTTTTGTCTTTTTCCTGTATCGTAAATTTATAATTTGGTCACGTTGGCAGCCTGCATTCCGCGAGCGCCTTCTGTCAAATCATAAGTTACAGCCTGGCCTTCTTCTAAGGATTTGAATCCTTCACCATTGATAGCAGAGAAGTGTACGAATACGTCCTGTCCGTCTTCTCCTGTGATGAATCCATAGCCTTTTTCAGCATTGAACCATTTTACAGTACCTTTGTTCATAGTGTTACCTCCATAAAAAATAAAGAAAAATTTTGGATAAAAAATTAAATGGTTTTTAGAGATAATATTGTGTATAAAAATGATAATATAATCTCTAAAAACCATTTAATATTTATATCCAATATACCTTTGACACATTCCAGTATATTCTTTTGAACGGGAAAAGTCAAGGAAAAAGTATAATTGACGAAAGAAAATGTGTATGTTACTATTAAAGCACAATAGGTCCGCATACTTTCCGCTGCGGAAGTATGGAAAATACAGGAGAAAGGACGGAAAAGATGAAGATTCTGATTAAGGGCGGACGGATACTGAACCCTTCCGATAAGACTGATGAGATCGGCGATCTTTATATTGAAGACGGAGTGATCAAAGAGCGGGGAAAAGATTTAAGCCCCCAGGAAACCCCGGATAAGGTGATCGACGCAGCAGGCTGTTATGTGATGCCTGGGCTGATCGATCTGCACGTACATTTAAGAGATCCGGGACTTACCTATAAAGAAGATATTGTAACCGGGGCAAAGGCAGCGGCGAGGGGAGGATTTACCACGATTCTTGCCATGCCAAATACAAAACCGGTAATTGACTGCGGCGACAGAGTCAGCTATGTACACAATAAGGCAAAAGATATGGCGCCTGTACATGTACTGCAGATCGGAGCCATTACAAAGATGCAGAAAGGTGAGGAGCTTGCTGATATTGAAAGCATGATCCAGGCAGGTTCTCCGGCGATCAGCGAAGACGGAAAATCTGTGATGAATATGCGTCTGTACCGTGAGGCTATGGAAATCGCAGCAAGGTATGACATCCCTGTGTTTGCCCACTGTGAGGATCAGAATATGGTGAACGGAGGATGCGTCAACGAGGATGAGAACTCCAGGAAAATGGGACTTCCGGGAATCAGCAATGCTGTGGAGGATGTGATCGCGGCAAGAGATATTATTCTGGCAAAGGAGACAGGGGCCAGGCTTCACTTGTGCCACTGCTCTACCAAAGACAGTGTGCGCATGGTACAGCTGGCAAAGGAGGAAGGAATCCCTGTTACCGCAGAGGTATGCCCCCATCACTTTACCCTGACTTCTGATGATATCCAGCCGGCAGATACAAATTATAAGATGAATCCGCCGTTGAGGACAAAAGAGGACAGGGACGCTCTGATCAAGGGACTGCAGGAAGATATCATGGATGTGATCAGTACAGATCACGCACCGCACAGCAGGGAAGAGAAGATGCAGCCAATGACAAAAGCGCCGTTCGGCATTGTAGGATTGGAAACTTCTGTTGCCCTTACCATTACACAGCTGGTGGACAAAGGACACCTGACACCTATGCAGATGGCGGAGAAAATGAGCTACAACCCGGCAAAGATCATTCATTCAGACAGAGGAACCCTGGACATCGGAAAGCCTGCCGATGTAACGGTGATCGATCCGGAAGCGGAGTATACGATTGACAGTATGACTTTCCTTTCCAAAGGGAAAAATACACCTTTTGACGGATGGAAAGTAAAAGGACTCGTAAAAGCAACAATCTGTGACGGGGAGATCGCATACCAGATATAAGAGACCAGAGTTTATTCCCGCGAGCAATGAGACAAGCGGACATGCGGGCATGTCCATTTGGCGACTGCTGCGAGGGTCAGATACCCTGATGCTTGCATCGGGGTATTTGACTGAAATGGAGCTGCTGCGCACTGCGGCAGCCCATTCTATGTGTGCGCATTGCAGCGCATAGTTCTGCAGATAAAAAACAAGAATCGGAGGAAAAAAAATGATCAACAAACTGACTGCAAAGATTCAGAAAACACATGCACCTATCGTTGTGGGGCTGGACCCTATGATGAATTATATTCCAAAGCATATCCAGGAAAAAGCTTTTAAGGAATATGGAGAGACACTGGAGGGAGCTGCGGAAGCTATCTGGCAGTTTAACAAAGAGATCGTGGATAAAACTTATGATCTGATTCCGGCAGTAAAGCCGCAGATCGCTATGTATGAACAGTTCGGGATCCCGGGACTTGCTGCTTTTAAAAAGACAGTGGACTACTGTAAGGAAAAAGATCTGGTGGTGATTGGGGATATCAAAAGAGGGGATATCGGTTCTACCTCATCAGCATATGCGGTGGGACATATTGGAAAAGTACAGGTGGGATCCAAAACATTTGCTCCTTTTGATGAAGATTTTGTGACTGTAAATCCTTACCTGGGTTCTGACGGCGTGAAGCCATTTATTGATGTCTGCAAAGAAGAAAAGAAGGGGCTTTTCATACTGGTAAAAACTTCCAATCCTTCCAGCGGTGAATTCCAGGACCAGTTAGTAGACGGAAGACCTCTGTATGAGCTGGTCGGGGAGAAAGTGGCTCAGTGGGGAGAAGAGTGCATGGGAGATTCCTACAGCTATGTGGGTGCGGTTGTGGGTGCTACTTACCCGGAAATGGGTAAAATCCTCCGGAGGATCATGCCTAAATCTTATATTCTGGTGCCCGGATATGGAGCCCAGGGCGGACAGGGAAAAGACCTGGTACACTTCTTCAATGAGGACGGGCTTGGCGCCATTGTAAATTCTTCCAGAGGTATCATTGCAGCATATAAACAGGAAAAATATGCGAAATTTGGAGAAGAAAACTTTGCGGATGCTTCCAGGGCAGCTGTAGAAGATATGATCGCGGATATCGACGGAGCACTGCAGGCAGCGAAATAATGGGAGACAGGCTTTTCGCCGGTTTATGATTATATAAATAAGGAGAAGCAATATGGCAAAAGTAAAGATGATAAGCAGGATTATCAGTCAGGATCTTCTGGCACCGGATATTTACAGCCTGTGGCTGTCTGCCGATGAGATCGCGGCACAGGCAAAACCAGGGCAGTTTATTTCTGTATACTGCAATGATTCCGGAAGGATTCTTCCAAGACCTATCAGTATCTGTGAGATTGACCGGGAAAGAGGAGCTCTGCGCATTGTATACAGAATTGCGGGGAAAGGTACTGCTGAGTTTGCCGGAATGGAACCGGGAGAGACACTGGAAATCCTGGGACCTCTGGGAAATGGTTTCCCTATGGAAGAAATCAGAGGCAAGAGAGTCTTCCTTATGGGCGGAGGAATCGGAATTCCGCCTATGGTGCAGACTGCCAGGGAAGCGGAGGCTGATGTGACCGTGATCGCGGGATACAGAAACAGCGATATTTTTCTGAAAGAAGAACTGGCAGCAAATGGAAGACTAGTGATCGCCACAGAAGATGGAAGTGTGGGAACAAAGGGAAATGTGCTGGATGCTGTGAGAGAAAACAGCCTTCAGGCAGATGTGATCTTTGCCTGCGGTCCTACACCGATGCTCCGTGCGATCAAGGCGTATGCCCTGGAACATCAGATGATCTGCTATCTTTCTATGGAAGAGAGGATGGCATGCGGCATCGGCGCCTGTCTTGCCTGTGTATGCAAGTCTAAAGAGGTGGATCATCATTCTAATGTAAAGAATAAAAGAATCTGCAAAGACGGACCGGTATTTTTAAGTACGGAGGTGGAGCTGTAATGAATATGAAAGTCAATATCGCCGGGGTGGAACTGAAGAACCCTGTCATGACAGCCTCCGGAACTTTTGGATCCGGTGCTGAGTACAGTGAATTCGTAGATTTGAACAGGCTGGGAGCCGTAGTGACAAAAGGTGTTGCTGATGTACCATGGGAGGGAAACCCCACGCCGCGCATCGCGGAAATCAGCAGTGGTATGATGAATGCCATCGGGCTTCAGAATCCCGGCGTGGAGGTATTCTGCAAAAGAGACCTTCCGGAACTGGCTAAATATGATACCAAGGTTATTGTCAATGTGTGCGGTCATTCTCCCAAAGAGTATCTGACAGTGGTAGAGCGGCTGGCAGAGGAGCCGGCAGATATGCTGGAAATCAATATTTCCTGCCCGAATGTCAATGCAAACTTTCTTGCTTTCGGACAGGATCCCAAGCATGTAGAAGAACTGACCGGACAGATTAAGAAAATTGCTAAACAGCCTGTAATCATGAAGCTGACTCCCAATGTGACAGATATCGGGGAGATAGCAAGAGCAGCAGAGGCAGGAGGCGCAGATGCAGTGTCACTGATCAATACGCTGACTGGAATGAAGATTGATGTAAACCGCAGGACATTTGCTCTGGCAAATAAGACAGGAGGCGTATCCGGTCCCTGTGTAAAACCTGTCGCTGTGCGCATGGTTTATCAGGCTGCCCAGGCAGTTAAGATTCCTGTGATCGGTATGGGCGGAATCCAGAACGCAGAGGATGCCCTGGAGTTTATTCTGGCGGGAGCCACTGCTGTGTCTGTGGGAACAGCCAACTTCATGAATCCATATACTACAGTGGAAGTGATCGAGGGCATTGCGGAATATATGAAAAAAAATAAGGTTGAGGATATCCGGGAACTGATTGGCGCTGTACGCTGATCTTCAGATGAAAATGCCGGATTAAGAAACGGAAGAGGGAAGAATACTGAACTGACGGGAATACCGGAATGCAGTATTCTTCTTTTTTTAGGATGACAGGTCAGGAACAGCTGGAGAATAATTATTGGAAATTTTATCAAGATACTATTGACAAATAAAGAAAATTAGCATAAACTAACAAGGGTAAGGGGTGTGTAACTCTAAGAGGAAAGAGGTTTCAAAAGGATATGACTTTATTGGAAGCAAATGAAGGAGAAGAATATATCGTAAAAAGTATCAACACAGAGGATGAGGAACTGGAAGCGTTTCTTTTTTCTCTTGGCTGCTACAGTGGGGAGCCGATTACCGTTATTTCTCATTTAAAGGGCGGATGTGTAGTTTCTATCAAAGACGGCAGATATAATATAGATACTGATTTAGCGAATGCTATTTCAATATAATTCCGGCAGAATAGGATAGGTATCTTTTGTCGGTATGCAGGGCAGCAGTCATAATTTTATTTGTTTTATGTCCCTGCAGGAGAAAACAGTGGTATGTATGAACCACTGCTTTTTTCGAATTGTAAGTTAGTCTAAACTAGCTAAAGAGAGTGAAGGAGGAGATTGTTAGTCATGAGAATCGCTTTGGCAGGAAATCCTAACAGCGGTAAGACTACCATGTACAATGCGCTGACAGGAAGAAATGAACGCGTTGGAAACTGGGCCGGTGTTACAGTGGAAAGAAAAGAAAATCCAGTAAAGAAGTCTTATTACGACGGGGCGGAGGAGCTGATCGCGGTAGATTTGCCGGGGGCTTACTCCATGTCACCGTTTACTTCAGAGGAGAGCATTACCAGCAGTTATGTAAAGCATGAAAACCCTGATGCGATCATCAATATTGTAGATAGTACAAATCTGAGCCGAAGTCTGTTTTTTACCACACAGCTTCTGGAACTGGGGATTCCGGTAGTAGTGGCACTGAACAAAAGTGATATTACAGACAAAAAAGGAACACAGATCAATGTAAAGCTTCTGTCAGAAAAACTGGGCTGTCCGGTGGTACAGACAGTTTCTACTTCTTCCGGACATACAGGTCTGAAAGAGGCAGTAAAGCAGGCGGCAGACTTAAAAGGAAAGGGTCAGAAAGCTCCTTATGTACAGGCTGATATTGATTTACAGGATAAGAAGGCTGTAGAGGAAGAGGACAGGAAGCGTTTTGATTTTGTCAACAGCATTGTAAAGGCAGTAGAAAGAAGAAAAGTATTTACCAGAGATAAAAACAAACAGGATAAGATTGACTCAGTACTTACCCATAAAATCATTGGTATCCCTATCTTTGCAGTGGTTATGTTCCTGGTATTTTACATATCCCAGACAACAGTGGGGACCTGGATCGCTGACTGGCTGGTTGCATGGATCGAAACATTCCAGGGCTGGGCAGGCGAACAGCTGGCAGATATCAATCCGTTCTTGTATGCTCTTCTGGTTGATGGTATCATTGGTGGTGTAGGCGCAGTTGTGGGATTCCTGCCGCTGGTAATGGTTATGTATTTCCTTATCGCTCTTTTGGAAGACTGCGGTTACATGGCCCGTGCAACGGTTGTGCTTGATCCTATTTTTAAGAGAGTAGGTCTTTCCGGCAAATCCGTAATTCCTATGGTAATTGGTACCGGATGCGCGATCCCCGGAATCATGGCAAGCCGTACGATCCGTAATGAGAGAGAACGCAGAACTACTGCGATGCTGACGCCGTTCATGCCCTGCGGTGCGAAACTTCCGGTTATCGCGCTGTTTGCAGGTGCGTTCTTTGCTGGATCTTCCTGGGTTGGTCCTCTGATGTATTTTGCAGGTATATTTCTGATTTTCCTTGGAGCGCTTCTTGTAAAGAAGATTACAGGCCAGAAATACAGAAAATCCTTTTTTATCATTGAACTTCCGGAATACAAGATTCCAAGTCTGAAAAGAGCAGTGATTTCCATGCTTGAACGTGGTAAAGCATATATTATCAAAGCCGGAACTATCATTCTGGTGTGCAACACAGTAGTACAGATCATGCAGAGCTTTAACTGGCAGCTTCAGCTTGTGGAGGAAGGAATGGAAAATACCTCTATCCTTGCATCCATAGCTCATCCAATCTCCATTCTCTTTATTCCGCTGGGATTTGGAGTATGGCAGCTTGCAGCAGCAGCTATTACAGGCTTCATTGCAAAGGAAAATGTAGTCGGCACTCTGGCTGTTGTATATGGTCTGACAAACTTTATCGATACAGAAGAGCTGGCTCTGACCGGCAGCGGAAACGAAGTCGCTGCAGTTATGGGACTTACGAAAGCGGCAGCTCTTGCATACCTGATGTTTAATCTTTATACTCCGCCGTGTTTTGCGGCTCTTGGAGCTATGAATTCAGAAATGCAGAGCAGAAAATGGCTGTGGGGAGGCATCGGCCTTATGCTGGGAACCGGTTATACAGTGGCCTTTCTGGTGTACCAGCTCGGCACACTGATCACCACAGGCGCTATGGGAACTGGTTTTGTTCCGGGACTGATCGCGGTAGCTGTATTTGCGGCAATTCTGGTAATGCTGGTCCGCAGAAGAGAGAAAGAATTTAATGCGGAATACAGCCTGCATTCCTAAAAAGATTGATTTTGAGACAGGGAGGTCTTTGTCATGGCAGATTTTATAGTTGCAGGTATTTTGCTGATTCTCATCGGATGTGCAGTTGCACATATTGTAAAGGCGAAGAAAAACGGAACAAGGTGCATCGGCTGTCCTGCCGGAGGAAATTGCCCCGGACATAAAGGAAGCCATGGAGGATGTGGCTGTGGATGCCGCAGTACAGAGGAAAAATAGTCCTTCTTCGTCATGGACAGGAGATATACACATACTTGAACCCATTTACAGGTAATTCAGACAGCCTGCATCTTTTTGAGATAAGATGCAGGCTGTCTTTTGCGGAAAAGGAGAACCAGGGGGAACGGCATACCATCTGTTATTGAAAATCCCTGCCGTTTATGTTAGAATTTAAAAGAATTCAAAGGTATACAGGAAAAAGGGAAAGACCCATAACTACGGAGGTTTTAGAGAATATGGAAGCATACAAACAGGAATTTATTGAGTTTATGGTAGACTGCAATGTGCTGAAATTCGGAGAGTTTACTTTGAAAAGCGGAAGAAAATCTCCCTTCTTTATGAATGCAGGCGCTTATGTGACAGGTTCACAGTTAAAACGTCTGGGTGAGTACTATGCAAAAGCCATTCATGATAAGTACGGAGATGAGTTTGACGTGCTCTTCGGGCCGGCATACAAAGGGATTCCCATCAGTGTGGTGACTGCCATTGCTTATAGTGAATTATACGGAAAGGAAATCCGCTACTGCTCCGACAGAAAGGAAGAAAAGGATCACGGCGCAGATAAAGGAAGTTTCCTGGGAAGCAAACTGATGGACGGCGATCGTGTGGTGATGATCGAAGACGTGACCACATCCGGAAAATCCATGGAAGAAACAGTTCCTAAGGTAAGAGGGGCTGCTGATGTGGAAATCGTAGGACTTATGGTATCTCTTGACCGCATGGAAGTAGGAAAAGGCGGAGAAAAGTGTGCGCTTGAGGAAGTAAAGGATCTGTACGGATTTGAGACAAATGCAATCGTTACTATGGAGGAAGTAGTAGAACATTTATATAACAGAGAATACAACGGAAAAATCATCATTGACGACTCTCTTAAAGCTGCAATTGATGCATACTATGAACAGTACGGAGCAAAATAGAAAAAAGGAAGTGTTCTTTGTATGAATGAAAAAATTTATAAAACCATGACCCGCTGCGGCGCAGGAAATGTTGCCCTGGGGATCGTGATTCTTGTCAGCGGTATTTCCGCAGGGGTGCTGATGATCATCAGCGGAACAAAACTTTTAAAGAGAAAGACAGAAATTACTTTTTGATCAGAGGGATTTTCTGTGTAAACAGAAAACGGGGGATAGATGTTCTCCCGTTTTTCTGCTTTGACAGTGTGCCGGGAAAGAAAACGGCAGAAACTGTCTGTATGTCTGTGCACAGCGGCAGGCGTCTGCCGGAAGCGCAGGATAAGGGGAAAAGATAGGGGATATCAGGTTGAATAAGAGAACAAAGAAAAGGATTAAGACTGCGGGAAAGATTTTTTTCGTACTGTATATTCTTGCATTGATTTATTTTTTATTTATATCAGAGCGGGTAGGCCAGTTAAGGTTTGAGGAGCGGGAATACCATTATAATCTTATCCTGTTCCGGGAGATCAGCCGTTTCTGGAATTACAGAGAACAGCTGGGGTATCTGGCAGTGGCAGCCAATCTGCTGGGAAATGTAGCGGGTTTTGTGCCTTTTGGGCTGATTCTTCCTATTATCAGCAGAAATGCCAGGGGATTTTTCTTTATTACCTTTTCCGGCTTTGCCCTGAGCCTGCTGGTGGAAACTGTGCAGCTGGTGACAAAGAGAGGAAGCTTTGATGTAGATGATCTGGTGATGAATACACTGGGAACAGCGGCAGGATATGTGATTTTTGCCGTAAGTTATATGATATATAATAAACTGAGAAAGAGGAAGCGGAAATATGGCAAAAAGAAAGTTTAAGTATAAATTGCTGAAGAAAAAACATTCACCGAAAGGGGTTCTGTCTTCTGTGCTGGCAGGTGTTTCTCTTCTTCTGTTTTTTGCCGCAGTCTTCTGTTCGCTGGTTTTTCACGGAAACGGAGGGCTGTACCTGGGAGCCATGGGGCTGATCGCCATTGCACTGTCTGTCTATGGTTTTCTTCTGGGACTGAAAAGTTTCGGGGATAAGGAGCGGGATTTATTTTACTGCAAGGTTGGCGCTCTGGGAAATGGAGTGCTGATGGTTATCTGGCTGGCGCTTTTTCTTGCCGGAATAGCCTAGTCTGGGAGAGGAGTGAAGAGAATGGATGAACGGTTGAAAAAACAGATGGATTTTCTGCTGGAAGTGGATAAACTGAAATTTATTACCCGCCAGACTTATTTATCTGATGGAAAGCGAAAGGAAAATGATGCGGAACATTCCTGGCATCTGGCGCTGATGGCTGTGCTGCTGCAGGAATATTCCAACCAGAAAGTGGATCTGGCAAAGGTCATCACCATGGTCCTCATTCATGATATCGTGGAGATTGATGCGGGAGATACTTATGCTTATGACGCAGAAGGAAATAAATCAAAACGCCGGAGAGAGGAAAAGGCAGCAGACAGGCTTTTCGGCATGCTGCCCGAAGATCAGGGCAGAAAGTTCAGAGAGCTGTGGGAGGAGTTTGAGGCTTATGAGACCAGTGAAGCAAAATTCGCCCATGTATGCGACAACGTGCAGCCTCTTATGCTCAACAATGCCACAGACGGACTTGCCTGGAGAGAGCATCAGGTAAAAAAATCTCAGGTTCTGAACAGGAACCGAAGAGTGGGAGAAGGCTCAGAGATCATGAGAGCTTATATTGAAGAAATTATTGATAAAAATGTAGAAAGCGGTAATTTAAAAGATGAGTGATGAATTAATGAAAGAACGTTTCTCCCTCATGCGGGAGAGAATCAGTGAAATTATGACAGAAGAGCTGGTGAGAGAACCCTTCAGGGATTTCTTCCAGAAAACAGCAGAGTTTATAATACAGATTACAGACATCTACGGTAAAATAAAGGAAGGATGGCTCTGTACAGCATCTCTTCAGGAGCTGGAAGAAAATAATCATAAGATGTATCAGGATATCCTTCCGGGAAACTATGATAAATCCTACGGAAATCCTGCCTACGCACAGGAAAAGCTGGGAGCTGATTTTGGTAAGCTGTTAAGTTTTCTCTATACAGAAGTACGGGGGATGATCGTTTTTGTTTATGAGGACAGGCTCTTTGATATGACTGTGGCAATGGAGCTGTTTGTTCAGATCTACAATCTGTTTGAGGATGAAACCGTGGACCCCAAAGATGTAAAAGAAGCTGTGTACTGGTATGTCAGTGATTACAGTGATGAGATGGTCGGACGCAGAGTAAGGGAGGGAGTAGATCCGTCTCTTGATTTCGCGGCGAAGATCATTTGTGAAAGTGATCTGCAGGACATCCGGTATCTGTATCGGTTCGGAGAATATATCACAGAAAATGAAAAGGCTATGGCAGAATTCTTAAATACTCTGCCGGAAGAGGCTATCCGTGCGATGGCTCGCACCTTTACAGAAGGCTACCGCACCGGCTTTGTTATGACGGGAAAAGATATTACAAAAAAGAAAACCGTGAATATCCGCTTTCAGCTTGGATTTGAACGAATGGTAAGGGAATCCATAGATCAGTTTAAAGAAATGGGGCTGCAGCCTGTCATTTACAGAAGCGCGGTCCATTCTGTAAACAGAAAACAGCACCACAGAGTGGGATATTATGGAGCTGTGCCCAACAAACAGTTTGACTATGACCATAAGGATGACAATGCCCTGTATCTGGATCACGAGTTTGTGCAGAGAAAACTGAGAGTCCTTCAGGTGGCTTATGAACAGGTAAAAGACCTGGCAAACGCCCATGGGGGACCGGCTTGTATGGAAACGTTCGGGGAGGTGCCTTTTGCGCCGGTGACAAAGAAGGAAGCCTGTGCCTTAAGCAGACATCAGCAGAAGCTTCAGGTCAGCTATGACAACGAAGCAGGACAGATCGTAAACCGGTATATCAAAGGAGAGGAAAGAAGCTTCACCATCATCGCTTACCCGGTGAAGGAGATCGGAAGCCGTTTTGAGGAAATCTTCCGTGAAACTGTAAAGATCAACACACTGGATAATGACCTGTATAAGAAAATCCAGCAGTCCATCATTGACGCCCTGGACAAAGGGGAATATGTCAGGATCAAAGGAAAGGGAGAAAACAGAACGGATCTCACGGTGCATCTTCATACATTGGAAAATCCGGATAAGCAGACGAACTTTGAAAACTGTGTGGCAGATGTGAACATCCCTGTGGGCGAGGTCTTTACCTCACCTGTTCTCACAGGAACCAACGGAATCCTCCATGTGACAAAGGTATTTCTGAACGGACTGGAATACAAAGATCTGCAGCTTACTTTTAAGGACGGAAGAATTACTCAGTACAGCTGCGGAAACTTTGACTCTGAGGAAGAAAACGAAGAGTTTATCAAGGCAAACCTGCTGTATCATCATGATACGCTTCCTTTGGGAGAGTTTGCCATTGGGACCAATACAACAGCTTACGTGATGGCAGAGAAATATCAGATAGGACATCTGCTTCCCGTCCTGATCGCAGAGAAGATGGGGCCTCACTTTGCTGTGGGTGATACCTGCTACAGCTGGTGTGAGGATACATCCGTATATAATCCTGATGGGAAAGAGATTATTGCCAGGGACAATGAAGTGTCTATTTTAAGAAAAGAGGATGTGGGCAAGGCGTACCTTGGCTGCCATACGGATATTACGATCCCCTATGATGAACTGGAATTTATACGTGTTCTGCTGAAAGAAGGGGGAGAACTTTCCGTTATTGAAGACGGAAGATTTGTGCTGAAAGGCACAGAAGTGCTGAATGCGCCACTTGACAAGAATTGTAACAATATGTAAAATTGTGCTGTACAAAGACATGCGGCAGAATACCGCAGGAATTTTAAATGATAAAGGAGAATAATCATGGCAAAAGTTGGAATTGTTATGGGCAGTGACTCTGATATGCCTGTTATGAGCAAAGCGGCAGACATGCTGGAAAAATTTGGGATTGATTATGAGATGACCATTATCTCAGCACACAGAGAGCCTGATGTGTTCTTTGAGTATGCCAAAACAGCCGAAGAAAAAGGCTTCAAAGTAATTATTGCAGGTGCAGGCATGGCAGCACACCTTCCGGGTATGTGCGCGGCAATTTTCCCGATGCCGGTCATCGGTATTCCTATGCATACTACTTCACTGGGAGGAAGAGATTCCCTGTATTCTATCGTACAGATGCCATCCGGAATTCCCGTGGCAACCGTTGCCATCAACGGAGGGGCAAACGCAGCAATTCTGGCAGCCAAGATCCTTGCGACTTCTGATCCGGAACTTCTTCAGAAATTAAAAGACTACAAAGAGGAATTAAAAGACCAGGTAGTTGCCAAAGACGCAAAATTAAAAGAAGTAGGATATAAGAACTATAAGTAAGCACTTAGCGACTGGCAAGCCAAAGGCGCAGACAGAGCTTAGTGCGCACTTACTTCACCGCAGTTAGAGAAGGCGGGTTAAAGCGCCTGAACTTAGTAAGGTG
>PPYE01432787.1_pt1 | contig 29226 bp, 32 predicted proteins | sample 1559881 | NCBI WGS metagenome assembly PPYE01 (sample SAMN08240022, study PRJNA423297) | Human gut metagenome, whole genome shotgun sequencing project. | reverse complement strand
CACTGCCGGTGACTGCAACCACCGGAAGAGAAAGACGGTTTCTGTAAAACGTGCCCACCTGCTGCATGGCCTTCACCGTATCCTTCACATAAATCCACGGCTTCACCCGGCCGGTTTTGGCGGTGATCTGCTCCCACGGTTTCTCCTCGTCTGCCGGCAGATGCTCCGAAGTAAAGGTCGCCCCATTTAGGGAAAGCGCCCCCTCAATAAACCGGTGCGCATCTACTCTCTCCCCGATGATCGGAACAAAAATGCTGTCCTCGCTGCCTTCCCTGGAATCAATGGAAAACTCGCGGATCTCCTTATTTTCATCTCCACACAGAAGGACTCCGCCGGTCACTTCCACAATATCCTTAATCGTTACATTTTCCATAATCTATTTCCTTTCCTGCCCCTCCGGCAGTTTCCATCGACCGTCCTCCGGTCTTATCGCACAAAAAGGATAAATACAAATGATTCTCATCTGTATTTATCCTCTCTTGTTATGAAATTGCTGTAAATCACTGACTATGATATCTTACAGCAATCCCGCTTTTGTTTCAAGTTTTTTATGCTTCGAGAAGTTTCTCCACACTCACAAGCTTCACGCAGGTGATAAATAACTGCATTGCTTCTTTCAGTTCGTCCATGGTCGGCATGGTCGGCGCAATTCGGATGTTGGAGTCTTTCGGGTCCTTTCCGTAAGGAAATGCAGCGCCGGCGCCGGTGAGCACCAGACCAGCCTCTTTACATTTTGCCACGATCTTCTTGGCACAGCCCTCCATAGCATCAAAGGATACGAAGTATCCGCCTGTCGGATGGCTCCACTGCGCAATCTCAAGCTCGGAAAGCTCTTTATCCAGAGTCTCAATGACCTCCTCAAACTTCGGACGAATGATAGCCGCATGTTTCTTCATGTGCTCTCTTAATCCGTCGGCGTCTCCGAAAAATCTCACATGGCGGAGCTGGTTGATCTTGTCCGGGCCGATGGTGGACCACTGTACCTTGGACTTGATATCCGCAATGTTGGCCGGAGAGGAAGATAATGCCGCGATGCCGGCTCCCGCGAAGGTTACCTTGGATGTGGAGCAGAACTGATATACCATATCAGGATTGCCTGCTTTCTCACACTCTTCCAGAATGTTCAGCACCTTAGCCTGCTTCTCCTCTTCATCAAATAAATGATGTACGCAGTAAGCGTTATCCCAGTAAATTCGGAAATCTTTGGCCGCCGGCTTGAGGGCTGCCATTCTCTTTACTGTCTCCTCGGAGTACACGCTTCCGGTCGGGTTCGCATACACAGGTACGCACCAGATACCCTTCACTGCCGGGTCATTGTTCACATATTCTTCTACGATATCCATATCCGGGCCGTCCGCCAGGATCGGAACATTGATCATCTCAATGCCGAACTGCTCTGTCACGCCGAAATGTCTGTCATATCCCGGTACCGGACATAAGAATTTTACCTTGTCAAGCTTTGACCAAGGTGTGTTGCCCATCACGCCGAAGAGCACGGAGCGTGCCACGCAGTCATACATAATATTTAAACTGGAATTACCCCATACAATCACCTGAGAAGGATCTGCTCCCATCATATCTCCCATCAGCTTCTTCGCTTCCGGAATACCATCTACAAGACCGTAATTTCTCACATCGGTTCCGTCTTCCGCATGCATGTCAGAGCTGCTGCTTAACACATCCAGCAGCGGCATAGATAAATCCAGCTGTTCCTTGCTCGGTTTACCTCTGGAAATGTCCAGCTTCAGTCCTTTATCCTTCTGACTCTGATATGCCGCCTGTAGCTCCTTCTGCAAATCTAAGAGTTCTTTTCTGCTGAGTTCCTTGTACGGTTTCATCCTGATACCTCCTGTATTCTTTCAAACATGTCTGTTGTTCTTGCGTTTTCTTTCTGTCAATCTTTCATAAATGCCCGCAAACGCGCACGTTTTCAGGCACTTTTCATATTGTATGCCATCTCTGAATAAAATACAAGCCATTTCTTCATTTTTTTGCCAGAAAAAACGGATTTCTTTTTTATAATCAATGAATCTGAATTTTTTCTCAGTATATCCTTCTATTTGTATACCCGTTTCCCTGATCGCACATTTTTTGGAAACATTTCCTGTGCCAGGCATAATATAAACTGTAAATAAACCTTGGAGGTAACACAATATGAGTGATTTAGCTGCTACAAACTGCCAGAACAGAGGAAATGGATGCGACGGAGGCTTTGGTTTCGGAAACTGCCTGTTCCCTCTCTTATTACTTTGCTGCTGCGGCAACGGAAACGGATGCGGAAATGACGGAAACGGCTGCTGCGATATCATCTGGCTGCTGATCCTCCTCTCCTGCTGCGGATGCGGCAACGGATTCGGTTTCGGATTCGGCGGAAGCAACAACGGATGCTGCTGTGGATGATCGTAGATAAAATCAATCGTTAAAACAACTGCTGCAAACGGTTAGTTTTTCATCTCAAAAGCAGATTGATTCATGATTTTATGAACTCATAGATTGACACAGGGGATTTTCCAATCCGGAAAATCCCCTGCTGTGCATATCCATTTTTTCTATTTAATTTATAGTAAATAAGTCGTCATGAATCCGTGCCAAGGGACAGGGCGGCTTTTTACTCTGATTCATATGGCAATCCTAAACCATTTTCTATAAATATTTGTTTTAAATATTCTTCTATGGATGAAACTATATATTTTCTTATCATCCATTAATCACAACTCCTTCCCTTTTTATATTTTTATAATATGGAAGTGTATCCGACCAATACTCATATTGATTCTCATTTTTTATCACTGGAGAAATATCTACACCTGTATTCATTTCTATCTCGAATGCCAGATCGTATATCTCGTTTTCAATCTTTTTAATCCCCGCTTCTGACATCTTTACAAGAATCATCACATCTACATCTGAGTAATCATTATAATCTCCTCTCTCATAAGAGCCATAAACAATAATTTGCGATAATCGTTCCCACAATTATCACAAAATTACTATATGAAAAGCTCAATAAGCAAAACCCGTTTTAAAAAACACCGCCGTCCCGGAAGACGGCGGTGCCAGCATACCTTCTATATGAAAACATCAATACAGACGACTGTCATCAGAATCATCATCTGCTGCAAAAATGCTCCATTATCTGCCGCAAAAATTATTCCGTCCCCGGCGCTTTGCCTGGCAGCCCGCCAGAATCAACGCTCCGAGAAGGGCACAGGAGCTTCTGCTGCGGCTGCCGGAGCTTCCGCATCCAAATTCTTCATATTCTGCCCTCCTGTCGCCCTCTGCTCCAGTTCCTGTGACTCCCCCTCCTGCAGCCTGTCTTTGCTGCGGCTGCATTTTCATCCTCATACAGTCCGGGTCGATTTCATAGATGGTATTTCCTTCGAGAATCAGATTTTCATTCATAACTTCTTCTTCCTTTTCATATGATGGTGTAAAAATAACAGGAAATGTTTCCTGCATATATTACTATATGACAGATGTTCCAAGGAGGATATTATGAATTCCAATTTTTCCGGTCAGAATTCCCCTCTCTCCCGTTTTCTTGAGGATGATACGCTTACCATCATGGAGACGGTCATTCCTTACTGCCACCCGCCTCTGGCAAAAGTTCTCGCCGTCCAGATGAAGCTTCTGGAAATCCGGAAAATCATGGACGGTTTTGAGGATGAATCCCGTCTGCAGGCCTGCGGGTTTGAGGATTCCCCTGTGGATGTGGAAGCCGTACTCCGGTCTCTGCGCAACTCTGTGTCCGGGGAAAAGGCGCAGCAGATTGACAGTATCTTAAACTTTATCCGCTTCTCGCGGATGTACCAGAACTGGCAGGAAACCATGCAGAGCCACCCGGAACTAATGCAGCTGCTGAGCCAGAGTTTCTCCTCCGGGAATCGGAATCCCGGCGATAATAATTCCGACGAAAAAGGGGCCGGAACCGGGAATCCCCTGTCCGACCCGTCGTTATTTATGATGCTCAGTTCCGCTATGAACCGCAATAGCAATACAGATATGGGCGAAATACTTTCTTCCCTTATGAAGAAGCAGACGAACTGACTGAACCTGAAGGCAGCGCTGATTCCTCCGGCGCTTCTGTCTCAGGCACATTGGTGATCAGAGACAGAGCTTCCCACAGGGAATCCGCCTGTCTCCGATAACTGCCGACCTCCATGGTTTCCGCTTTCTCGCCGTACAGCTCCGTGATCCGGATAACGAACTGATTCCGTTTGATGTGCATGAGCCCAAGCCGTTTTTCTTCCTTTTCTTCGGTGTCGCTCATGACCTCCGCCCGGCCCAGTTCTCTGGCCTGGCCGTCAAACAAAAGTAACGGACTTCCCTGTGGGATCTCCCCCTTTACAATCTCGCCCCGGATCAAAAACTTAAGGAGGCTGTTTGGTTCCGGCTCCACCTCTTCATAATAAAAGAGAAACGCCGCATTTTCATGGAGCGCACGGACGTCCTTTTTCCACTGCTCCATTTTTTCTTCTTCTGCAGCCTCGTATCGTTCCTTTGTCTTTTCTCTGAAATTACGAATTGCCTGAATCAGCATCTGCTTCCTCCTGTTACTCTGCGCTGTCCCCATTTTCCCATTCCATAAGATTTCCAAGCTTCTGACACGCCTCACAGCGGCTGTCCTTTCCAGCAATCAGATAAAATTCCATGCCGCTTTGCCGTCTTTCTTCCAACATGGAGAGCGCTGCCTGAAAGACCCGGTCGTTTTTCAGGCGGCCGTCCGCCAGGGCGTACATGCGAAACACATTACTCTTATCGTATTGTTTCATCGTTTCCTCCATGAGATTGGCGGCAATCATCAGTGCCTCGGCGGCGGAATAATCCTTGATCTCCTGCTCGCACTGACAGCGAAATCCCGGCGGATAAGAGGAGAACTCCTTCACCGCGATGCTGCCGTTTCCAAAGACAAATGCCTGCCGCCATTGCCAGTGGGCAAGCTCCGTTTCTGTCTCCAGCTCGTCCTGGAGCTGATAGAGCATCTGGCTCATGATTCTGGAATCTTCCAGTTCCGTCCGGAGAAGAACGATCATGGAATACAGCCGCTTCTCTTCCGAATTGCCATCCTTCTCTGGTCTGGCGTCATGTTTTCCTGTAAACATTTGCTCCCCCAGCTTTTTCTGGGCTTTATCATCAAGTCTTTCTCTGGCTTCTTTCGCAAAGCTTTCCTCCATCTCGATGCATTGGGCAAGAAGCTGATCCATGATCTCATATTCGCAATCTGGTTTCCTGGCAAAGAGCTGTTTCCACTCATCCGGCAGCGCCTTATAGAACAGTTCCGAATAATCCGCCTCGGTAAACTTCGGCGGCATCTTTACATTTCCTTTGGAACTTGCCACAAGAATCTTATAAATCAGCCGGACGTCGGCCTTTCGCTGAGCTTCGGCGTCGAAGAGCTCCAGATCTCCGAACAGCCTCTCATCCTCCGGATACCATTCGTAATCCTGCTCGTAATGAAGGAGCTGAAACTTCTCCGGATGGGTCAGATACACCTGCACGCTTCCCGGCAGCAGATCCACGAAGAAGTCGCCGATCTCGATCAGCCCCGGATGGATACCTTTTTCCGCCAGCGCTTTCAGGATGCGCAGCACCCCGGCGGCGATCCGGTAAAGAACCAGACAGTCCACATGGTTCTCATCCATCTGCTTTCGGGAAAAAAGCTGTTTTAAGGAGACGGCGGATGAAGGCAGCGCTTCCATATCTTCAGGAAATACTATCCCCGGAATCTCTTTGATCTGCCGGATGACAGGATGTCCCTGCGCAAACAGTTCCTCCTTGGAACCCCGCAGCATTCCCACGGTTTTTCTTTCATCAAGCACCAATCGATACTCCCTTCATCAAATCCTTGAGCGGTTTTACAATGTTATCTAAAAATTCTGTGCTCATGGGTTTTAACAGCTTCTCAATGTCCAAAAACATCGGGGAAGCCTCCTCGTCCAGCTCTCCGTCCGCCTGCATGAAACAGAACCGGAAGTCTTCTTCGCTCATTTCCTCCGTGGAGAAGAAGATCACCTGTCCCAGCGGATCATTTACATACTCTTCGTAATCGTTGCTGCCGTAGGCGTCAGTGAATACAAAAAGCGCCCGGTTTCTTCCCTGAAACGGAAACTTCTGCAGAGACTTTCCTATGGCCGTATGCACCGATTCTCTCCCGTCTTCACCGCCGCCATAGAGCTGCACACTTTTCAGTTTCTTTAAAAATAACGGAATCTCTCCGGTAAAATACGCTCCGTTTTCAAAAATGGCTCGCTCTGTCTCCTCACCCTGCCGCTCATTGCGGATGACGGTGAGTCCCACCATGGGGTACACCTCATACTTGGACAGGCACTCCAGAAAATGTGCCGCGGCGTAGTAAACCGCCGGAAATATCGTATACATGGACGCGGTCCCATCCACCACAAAGTCAAGATACAGGGTAAAAGCCTGCTCTTTTTCTCTTGTAAACTGCTGCTGTATATCCAGAGGAATCTCCGGATTCCATCTCTCGTTCATGTATGCCTCCTCTTTATCTGTAAAACCTCAATATTTGTTCCAACGTAAGAAAAAATGTCTCCTTCACTGACATGATCTTCCGCTTTCACGACCACCTTATGGCAGTCCTCATGGAGAATCACCGCGCGGATCTTATCGCCGGTCCGGTAGAATGACATAATATGTCCGCTCATTTTTCCATTTTGACTGCGCTCCTGTTTTCTTCCAAATTCAATAGGCACAAAGCGGTAATTTTTCATGTATGGGCTGTATTTTACATCTCCTACCTTATAGGAAAAACGTATAGTGTCGCCGCCGTCCTTTTCCCTCAGAAGTTCCGGCAGCTCCGGCATGCGCCCGGCGGATCTCAGATAATTCTCCATGTCCGCTATGACCTCCCGGATATCGCTGTAACGCTCCTCTTCCCGGGCGATCATCTTCGCGATAATGCGCACCAGCCTCTCGTCAATGCCTGGCATCTCCTTTAATTGATAGGCGTAATCATCACCAACCATATACCTCTGCAGTTCTTCGTTGCCAAAGAAATGATGATGACCGGTATACAGGTAATAAAGCACCAGTCCGGCCGAATAAATATCCGTCTCTTTCCGGCAGATATAGCTGTTCCAGTAACGGGGATCAGCATAACCCGGCGTTCCCTTCTGCTCCCGCCTTGTCATGACAGTCACGTTGGACGCGTGGAGATGCACCCAGTCAAAATCAATGATCTTTACGGTGCTGCCGTCCGGCGACGCCAGAATATTCTCCGGCTTCAGATCCCGGTGAACGATAGGGTCCTGCCGGTGCATGGACATATAATGATCGATGCCATACAGAAATTTCAGGGCAATGGTGTTGCAGCTTTTCATTTTTTCGTTCCACGTATGTCCGGCAATTCCATGACTGCTCACCAGATCCGACAAATCTCTCTCATTAATATATTCCACAAGAGTGATAAATCTCTTATTTTTCTCATCCAGCATTCCACCGTAAATCCGAATGATATAGGGTGAATAGAGCTGTACCTTACTCTCTTTTTCCACATAAATCTGTTCAAGATTACTGCAAAACAGCACCTTCACAAAATATTTCTTGCCGGTACGGATATCGCTGGCAATCATCGCCTGCTTATTTCCGGTTCTGTGACTTTCCTTTATCATTTTGAGAGGAATAACCAGTTCCTCTCCGGAACGCTCGCGGTCACGGATCCAGGTAAAAGTTTCTCCCTCCTCAAAGTAGCAAATCATTTTTCCTTTCCTCCCGTAAAGCGGTGACGGAGAAGCATATCCTTAAAGCTGAGCTCCTTTTTTTCTTCCGGAACCTGTGTGTAAGAGCAAAACGGCGTCACAGCGCTCTGAAAAGAGTCTCCCAGCTCCAGATCCTGAAACAGATCTTCATGAAGTATCTCAGGCGCTGTTTTTTCTTCCCTCACAAATGCAATGGCCGTCTGATTGTCATCTTCCCCGGACATTCTGGCCTGCTCAAATAATTCTGTGATCATCCGCTGCGATGGTCTCTGCTCGTTAAGAACCCGCTCAATTTCTTTCATAGAAAGATTGCCGAAGGCTCCGTCTGACCCCATGATGATCAGATCTGCCGCTTCCTGAGGCAGACGATTGCAGCACGGGTGAACCTCTCCTCTTTTTCCCAGATACTCCGTCAGGCGGTTTTTATTCTGATAAAACAGCGTACTTCCTTCCCTGGCAGTTCCTTTTTTTACCATCTGGCTGGCCACATTCTGAATCTCGCCCAGCAAGGAGAGTTCCCCGTTTTTCAGACCATAAACCGGACTATCCCCACAGTTGGAAATAATCCATGTGTCCCAGAAATGAATGGCCGCCGACAGAGTCGTGCCGCCTTTCACTCCTGTATCCAGACCTTTCTTGTAAAGCTCACGATTGATCTTTTCAAAGATATTTTCGGAAAACTCCGACAGAACATCAATCTGCTGATGCAGGGAACAGTCTCTGAAATTTTCTCCCATCATAGTATCCAGAAGTCCTTTGTACCACAGTTCCAGCGCCGCTTCCGAATAAAACTTTCCGCCGGCCAGTCCTCCCATGCCATCCGCCACTACCATGGCGCTGACAGACGCTTCCAGATTAATACGAAGTTCCATCTGGCAATAACTGTCTTCATTCACTTCTCTTTTATTTTTCTCACTTGCGAAATAGAAAGCCACCCGTCGCCCTCCTTTCCCGTATGTCCGTCTGTTTTTTCACAGAGCTTATCTTGACGCTGCTCGTATGATCGGCTCGTCGCCCTTTCGCTACCAGGCTTCTTCCTCCATATATTTTCGGATCTTTGCATCCAGCTCCGGCTTCTCTTTTTTCAGAGAAACAATATTGCCATCTTTCGTAAAGCAGCTTTTGGAATAAGCCGTAGTGCAGATTTCCCCATCTTTACAATTTCTCATCTCATACCCGACCTCCAGCCGGATTCCATTATATTTCTTCACATAAAGCCCAATCTGCACTTCATCGTCAAAATCCACCGTTTTCTTATAGCTGACCGATATCTCGACAATTGGGGAAATAATTCCATCCTCTTCCAGTTTTCGATAATCAATCCCTATCTCCTTCAGAAAACGTATCCTGGCTTCTTCCATCCATTTCACATAATTGGAATGATGGATAACCCCCATCTGGTCTGTCTCATGATATTGTGCTCTTCGGGTATATGTATACATTTCGTTCTTCCTTTCTGTCCTGTATTTTTGCCATGTGCGCTCTGTCCGCGTCCGAACCATTTGGCTCGCTGTCCGTGTCCGGACTATTGGGCTCGCTGTCTGCCAGCCTTCCCAGGGCGTCCGGCATGTTGCCGTCCCGTCTCTCTGATACTTCTTCCGGCGGTTTGCCATTTTACTTCCTTTATGTTACACTGTTTTCATTACGAACAGACGGAGGTTTACATGGTTCCCACACATTTTACATCCATTGAATTTTTTCAAAAGAAAAAGGATATCACCCTGTACCGGGCTGCAGATGAAACCCAGCGCTATATTCTGAAATCTATTATAACAAAAGATACCTCAGTTAGACAGGCTTTTTATGATGAATATGAGACTCTGTCTGCTCTGAGGCATCCTTCCATTCCCGTTTATTACTGGCTGCGTGAAGATTATCAGGTTCCCGGTCAGAAATCCGGCACACTCACTCTGTGTATGGAAGACTGTTCCCAGCCGGCTCCGGTTTCCCTTTTTTCCATCGGAGAATTATGCCGGATTCTGTACAAAACAACAGATATTCTTTCCTATCTGCTGGAAAACGGCGTTCTCTACACCGATTTAAATCCCTCCAACCTGATTATCTCCGAAGCCCATGGGGACTATGCGGTCACCCTGGTTGACTACACATATTGTTACTATTTTTTAAGGAATCCATACCCGGCGTACCCGCTGCGCTTTTCCTATAACATCTCACCGCAGCTAAAAGGGCAGCAGTTTCTCATTCAGGCTCTCACTTTTTTACTGTATGACCTGGTTGAAGAAAATCACATAGAACAATTGCCATCCCCTGTGTATCAGCTTCTGGAAACCGGTCGGAATCCATCGGAAGAACTGTCACTCCATGATTTTCAGGAGATGCTGCGGCACTGCGGCGCCAGATAGCGACTTTTCCATTATATATTCCGGAAAATGTAAATGTACCGCCTGCCCGGCTGCTTCTGTACATTTTATCAATAATACACTATTCTTCAAATAAAGTCTCGTACAGTGATTCCGCAATTGGCGCCAGTGATTTTCCAATTTCTTTTGTTTTCAGACGATTCAGTACAATCACATACTGAGGATCATCGGCCGGTGCAAAAGTTACAAGCCATGCATTATTGTAACCATCGCCCCGCTCGGCAGTTCCCGTCTTGGCAGCGATCTCGTAACCGTCTCCGACCGTTTTAAGTCCATAGGAATCTCCGGCTTCCGTCATCACTTCCCTGATTCGCTTTGCAATATTTTTTTCCATGGTTTTTGTCAAAACCTCAGATTTTCCTTCCTGAGTGGTTTTTCCTCTCCCGTTTACCACTGATTTGATCAGATATGGTTTAAGCATCTCTCCGCCGCCGGCGATACTCTGTGTGATCATCGCCATATGAAGAGGCGTGATCAGAGTCTCTCCCTGTCCAAACGCTGTAGACGCGATGACATTATCCTCGTAGTCACCCAGGTTAAAAGAAGAAGTTATCGTTGCGAAATCCAGCTTGATATCCTGACCGATCAGAAAGCTGTCCGCAGCTTCTTTCAGTGCCGGGCCGCCCAGCTTTAAGGCACGGTCCATAAAATATACGTTGGATGATTTCACAAACCCTTCCTCAAAAGAGAGGGTCCCATGGGCCGTCCCGCCGTAATTCCGGATGGTCTGCCCGTTGATCACGAGCTTTCCGTTATCCTCCACTTCCTCGTCGTCGATGCCGGCTTCCAGAATCGCCTTGGAAGTTACCAGCTTAAAGACAGAGCCCGGCGCCACCGGATTCTGATAAGCATTGGAATAAAAAACTCCATCCTGTTTATTGATTTCTTCCCAGTCCTCCTCCAGCGCGTTGGCATTAAAGGACGGAGAGGACGCCAGTGCAAGGATTTCACCTGTTTTTGCATTGAGCACCACTGCGGAACCGGTAAAATCAGAGATCAGATCATAGGCTTCCTTTTGCAGATTGGCGTCAAGAGTCAGCGACACATCCGCTCCCCTCTTATCCTCTTCCTTCGAATCGCTATGTAAGAGCACATCATTCATGGTCTTTTCTATTCCGTATGTCCCGTATTTTATGGACCAGTATCCCACCACATTGGAAAATGCATACGGGTCGCTATATGTCCTTTTCCCTTCCGGCTCTTCGGACGCTGCGAGAATGTTTCCCTCTCGATCTAAAATTTTTCCCCGGACGTATTCCTTTTGATACGTGCTTTCCCTGGCTTCCTGTTTCTGTCTGTCGGCTTCCTCGGAGACGCCCGGCAGCAGCGCGGATGTCCGGATGAGGGATATGATCATTAAGATGACGCAGATAAGCGTTGCACTTTGTAAAAACTGCGTTCTCTTTAAAAAACTCTTCTTCATTATCTGTAAGTCCTTTCCATTTCACGTTGCTGGATACGGCAATCATAACGCCGACCATCATAAAGGTGACCACCAGAGAGCTTCCTCCGCTTGAAATAAACGGAAGGGTAATACCGGTCAGAGGGCAAAGTCCTGTGCTTCCTGCTATAATAATGAGCGCCTGATCAAACAACATGAATACAAAACCTGCACCCACCGCCTGATGATACCTGTCGCCTTTTCTTATGAACAACCGGACTCCTTCCAGCCACATTAATATAAAGATGAAAAAAACAAGAATCGCAAATATCATGCCGCAGCGCTGAATCAGCGCAGGGTAAACCAAGTCACTGGTCTTGACCGGAAGATCTGTCACCGACGAGGTGCCGAACCACCCTCCCAGCAAAATGGATTCTCTTGCTTTCAGAAGCTGATATCCAAGTCCAAGAGCATCTTTTTCAGGATTCAGCCAGTAGATAAAGCGATTGGCGATTTTATCATAGTTAGAAAGGAAGAAACTCGACAGCGGATTAGTCCCGATGACAGAACCGGCGTCCGCCAGTTTGCTGAGCTGCATTCCCGTTACAATGATCAGCGCTGCAAGCACAGCCATGACGGCAACTGTTTTGATGAACACCTTAATATCCGGAATAAACAAAAACACATAGGTAAGAAAAATCGCCAGCAGCAGGAGCATCGTACCAAATTCACTCTGCACTGCCAGCAGCAGGATTTCCAGAACTGTAATTCCGTAAAACACCCGGATTCTCTGCCTGGACGGTTTCTCCGTCGTACCGAGAAGCGCCGCTGCAATAAAGACGTACAGTACCTTCACCAGCTCCGTGGTCTGAATGGACATGCCTCCGATATGAATCCAGTTCCGCACGTTGCCCACCGCCCTTGAGGCTACCAGCGTCACGATGGATATGCCCAGGGACAGCGCCACAAGGAACCGGCACATTTTCATACCGGATATCTGTTTCCATTTGAGATAACATCCCGCTGCCAGCAGCCCCGCTGCAAATCCCAGCAGATACTGCAGCTGCAGCCCCGCTGCCGGATTACCGTTATTAAGAAGCTCCGGATTCTTAATGATCTGCTCCTGCTCCATGATACACTGCAACATAGTTCCCACCGTGAGCAGAATGAGCGCGCAGATCAGAATCCTTTTATTTCCGTGAATCACTGAAGTAAAAAACCAGGAGACAATGGTAATCAAAAACAAAATCCCGATCATATCCCGGTATATGGTGCCGGCTCCCTTTGCGTGCACTACGATAAACGCCGCAATCTGAAAAAGAAGAATCGCCAGCACCGGGCCATTTCTGAAAGAATAAAAAGCTCTCTGCAGCTCCCACACAAAACGTTCTGTGGAAAATGCCTTCTGCTTTTCTTTTGCCCTGCTATTCATAGTATCTCTCTCCTGCTCCCTGGTAAAGATGCGTGCTGCCGCTTCTGGTCATCCCCATCTCCACTCTGAATTCTACATTGCCTATATAAAAAGTGGTCTGATCAGACAGTACTACATGATCTGTGACTGCCCCGCCCGCAAAAAGCTTGTTTGCCGTTCCCACATCCTCCAGAATAAATGCGCCGTTCTTTTCCACGATCCGGCAGTGCTTCCTTGCCACACAGAGATCGTCAAGCACCAGCATATTGTCGGCACTGCGCCCGATGGTAAAAGGCAGCCGCGTCACCCGCACACGGGCAGTCGGCCGGTGCGCCTCATCAAGCTGTACAAGGACAATACCAGGATTCCGGTACTGGTCCATGGAGATGATCTTCTCCCGGCCGGCATTCCGGTCACCAGCGCTTTGTTCCGGCTCACTGTTCCAGCCGTCTTCCTGATCATTGTCAGCGTCCTCATCTCTGTCATCTTCACGGTCCCAGCTCTCTTCTTCCTCATAGAGCAGTTCCTTTTTATTCTTTTTGCTCTCTTTTTTATCTCTGAGCCGCTCTGCTTTTTCCTGCCGGCGTTCTTCTTTCTCCAGAGCCCGTTCTTCCTTTTTCTGCTGGCGGAGCGCCCATTCGTCCACAAAATGTTCACCTTCCTCGGAAGCCTCCTTCAGCATCTTGTTGGAACGAATCAATATAAAAATAATGCATCCTATGAGCACAACGATGCCTATCTGCGATAAAATCGACATAAAAAATCAGCTCCTGTTCTACATATGTTAACAGGAGCATATCACAGTTCATTTTTTAATTCAAACGTTCTTTTTCTTCATTTTTACGCAAATGTGTCCAAAATCGTCATTACATGGCAAACAGCGCCGACAGCATATGAGCGATATCGCAGTCTTCCTGATATTTCGCTCCATCCATAAGATTCTCTTCCATCATATGGAGAAGCCGTTCTGCCTGCAGACCGCCCACGGCAAATTCCTCCCGGAGTTCCTCCACCTCTGTCTCTCCAAAGTCTTTCTGGAAACATTTTCCGGTCCAGATAGAATAGAGAAGAGCAGAATAAAAATATACATCATTCATGATGAAATCTTTGGAAAACCGGCTCGGACGGCGCATATAGCAATAATCCTCAAATTTCTCCAGATCAAAAGTATCCGGCTGAAAGCCCTTTTCGACAGCAAGCGCCGGCACTTTCTGCCAGTCATCGATCTCCTGCCACGGTATCTCCCCGCATATAAACTGAGATGCATTTTTACGGAAAATCGTGCTCTTTTTATTGCGGTTCATATCGTCAAACAGGACTTGATCTACCATGATATAACGGCAATATCCGTTCTTTTCATATCCGTAATCTTTTCTTTTCTGATTCTCCAGAAGCTGATGGCCCACACAGGCAGAAAACCACCATTTCTGCTGGAACGGCACATCGTAGACGGAGTCGTACTTCCGGCACAGATCATCCTCGATCTCGTAGCCTTTCTCCCGAAGCTCCTTCGTCACAGACTCGATGAGCATCCAGATCTTCTGGCTGTCCGCCACGGAATCCGCCTTATATTTGGCGATCATCTCGATGATCACCTCCGCCGGCGTGATACCCAGCGGTTCCATCTGGGCCTTCGCCAGAAGCTTTTCAATGGATTCCACGCTTGGCTGCAGAGCAATGCAGAACCGCAGCAGCCACTCCCTGGTCACCACCGCTTTTCCTGCTTTTATCTTGGAAAACTGCGCCTCGCAATGCATGCATCCGATGTCCCTGAGCAGCCAGGCCGCTTTCTCATAGTAGCCGTACTCCTCCTCTATAACTTCTTCCAGACACTGGCCAAACCGCTTGGCTCCGTCCTTAAACTCTTCCCGGTACATACGGACAATATTATAAAACTGCTCCAGCGACCCTGCCTGAGACAGCATCACCCAAAGATCCATAGTCGGGAGACTGCGGGTCTCTGATTCCTCCGGCTCCTCGGACAGCATTTCTTCAATCCTCTCCTTAACCTCTTCCATCTCGTCAATGTCAAACAGTCCGTTGATGAGGGCGATCCAGAGGGCGTCTTCAATATTTTTACAGTAAAGACCATAGCCCATATATGTCTCCAGAAGAACATAATTAATCTCATCAAGCCCCATATCAAATGCCATACCCAGGGTGATATATATTTCTCTGGAAGACGGCATGGATCCTTTGAGCCACGCCCCGATAGTCTGTCTGGTCACCGGGACATAGCGAACCACATCCTCTCCCTTTTTCTCTACTCTGTGGAAAACCTTTTTAGCGAGAGAAGTATTACTGTAGTCGAACTGATCCATTTTTTCTTCCAGAAACTGCGAAAAAGGCTTTCTGTTCTTCTGTGCTCCGGACAGCTTTTTTTCTATTTCTTCCAGAAAACGATCTGCGTTATCCTGTGCTCTCATTTAATCTTCCTCTTCTTCCATTCTTTTCCTGAAAATGTTTAACGCCTGCACGGCGATAGCCGCAATTCCCAGAATAATAAAATAAGACAGCCGGATCTTCTGGGATAAAAACAGGGATGCAATAAATTCTATCACATAACCTTCCAGGATACACATGCCAAGATTTTTCCAAAATGGATATTTATGTTCCTTGTGCATCATCAGGTAGTAAAAATTCAGCATGAAAAGCAGCCACATGCCTGCCATACCCACCGCGATCTTCCAGTGGCCGATCATCAGCGCATAATTACACAGATAGAGGGCGCATCCTGTAAGAAATCCCTGCGGATACCCTACCAGAAGCGCTTCTTTCAGGGTTCCCGGTTCCGTCATTTCTTCCGGATCTTCATCGTCTTCCTCCTGCACCTCATAGGCAGCCTCCTGAGCCTCCTCCGACGGCAATTCGAGTTTCCGTCGTCTCTTCCGTTCCTCAGCCAGCAGGCCGGACACTTCCTTTGGCGCGTATTTCTTAAGGAGCTGCTCCACATAGCAGGCAGTCTTTAACTGATTGTCGTCCAGATTCTCCGCCTCCGGCTCCAGCTGATTTCTCACAAAATCTTTCAGGATTTCCACCCACTGGTCTTTTCTGGAAAGGCGCAGCATCAAAGCGTCGAACTGTACATAGTTTTCTTTTTTAAAAAGATTCTGATTCAGCAGATGAATACCCGCCAGAATGATCTGATTCTTCAGCTCCGGTGAGATCTCCGCCTTCTCAAGAAATCCGACATAATCCTGCATTTTGGAAAAGGACTTTGTATTTTCGTTGAAAACAGCTCTCTGCCATGAATCTTCCTGCTCTGTATTTTGAGACAGCAGCAGCGCATAAACCAATGGGTTTTTCTCTTTGATCACTGCAAGCTGCTCCAGAAACTTCTTCCTGTCTACCGCATACATGGAGGACAACAGCCAGTGAATCTCTCCGCATACTGATTCCTGAGCCCTCTTTGTAAAGCCCTCCAGAAGAATACGAATGTATTCCTCCTTTTCTTCCTGACTGAAACTTCCCTTATGTATCAGTGCCCTCACTTCTTCTGTAGTAGTTTTTAACGCCGGCTCCCGTGATGCCCAGTAAAACAGCTCCGGCATACCCGGAAGAAGTTCGTTCTTTTCCAGAGATTCTTTTCCGTGTTTCTGGCAGAACATATAAAACAGCCACTGAAGTTTCCTTTCTTCATTGCCTCCGGTACTTGTCTTTAAATACTGCTCGGCCTCCGACCAGAACTTATCATAAAGGTCGTCCTTCTTCACAAGGAACTCCGACAGATGATAGAAGAAATACTCCTCAAGTTTCGAGGTCACCGGCGGAAACTCCTGTTTTTCAAACTCTGACAGATTGATGCAGTTTTCTCCGAGAGGTTCTCTGGAAAAATAGAATGGCTCCCGTCCCACCGGCTGCTCCGTATAAGAAACATAACCAGCCTTTTTTCTCAGCGATTCCGGAAGGATACTGTGGATAGCATACATGAGTACGCCGGCATTTTCGGCAAACTCCTCCTGTTTCCAGGAAGGGGCAGCAAAATTCAGTCCCTGCTTTTTCTCAAACAAGCACCAAAAGACCGCCCGAAGGAAATCAGGCAGTCTGTCATATACATGCATTTTTATAAAAATGTCTTCCGGCCTTTCAGTTCTCTCTTCGATTTTTACCGCTGGAAGACAGCCATCCTGCGGCTGATCTTCCCAAAATCCCCGGGGCGCCATGTATACTCCCGGGCTGGCGGATGTTTCCTTTGGCTGATACAGAAACACCTTTTTATTTTTGCGGTTGTCCTCACCGGAATCCCATGGTATCACCGTCATCTTGACAAAACCACAGAGAGGGACAAAGGAAAGTTCCTCTACCGGGATTCCTTTTGCCCTCTCCGGCTCCGCAGCGGAAGCTGTCTTTTCCAGCTCCCTGAGCATATCTCTGTCTTTGGGACAGGAAGACGCTGTCATCCCCCATCCCAGTACATTTCCTGTGATACAATGATTGGACCATGTATACTCATGTCTTAAATATTCCGATGTCATTCAAGCCACCCTCTTTCCTGCATATATTTCATGACCATCCAGAGCACTGGTTCTTCCACCCGGATCGGCCGTACTTTCCCAACGGTTTTTGTCATTTCTCCTTCTTCATCTCTGACTTCTTCAGTCTCACAGCCCAGTGCGGACACCGCAAACAGGCTGCTCTCTTTATAATCATCCAGATTTCTCTGCAGACGAAATACTTTCTGGTCAAAAATCTGTTTTAAAATCTCCTGGCGCAGGAAATGATGGTCCATATTCATAAAACCATAGACCGGGCGGTTTCTCTCAAACAACAGACTGCTTCCGCGAAAGCCCCGAATCTCGCCCAGTTCTTCCAGCAAGTCGCTCTTTGCAATGGTCAGCGCCATATATTTCTTCCCAAGTTCATGATCTCCCACACCAGTTCGAATGGCCTCCAGAATACTCTCCGCCTTTCTCTCGTAAATGTACTCATCACTGACGGCACGTTCCACAAGGAAATCATCCTGACTCATGACCTGCTTTCCATTCTGATTGCTCATCCTCTGAATGGAAATCTGCTCCTCCTTCGTCATAAGGTGAAGTTTCTCAAGAACACGCTCCTCATCGGGAATCTGCTTGGTGATGAACGAGTGCTCCAGATGCATCTGTGCAGGATCCACCAGACAGATATATCCATCCATGTGGCGAACAAAGCCTGTCCGCCCCACGCCGGCACTCTCGCGGATCAGCTCGCCCGCCACGTCATAGACGGCTGTCAGCAGATGAAAGACCTGTTCGCTGACCCGGTAAGTAATCTCAAGAAATATTGGTTTGCGGAAAGTTTTGTTGGTTGATTCCGGGCAGATCCCCCGGCGCAGAAGCCTCTCCGCGTTTCTCTCCATTTCCATCCGGTAGCTGTCGTTCGGATTGCCTCCGGCATTTCTCACCGTGAGATTCTCCCTCTGCATGGCGTCAAAGCTATTCATCATGAGAGAAGAAAGGTAAACAGTCTTTCCCGAAGCCACGCTGCCTGCCAGCCCGATCATGAGCATATCATAACGGAAAAAATTCTGCGGCAGTTCGTTATGGCAGTAGGGGCAGAGCATGGTATTGGAGTACAGCGTTACAGCACCCTCCTCCACATGAAAAGAATATCCGAAGCTGTCCGGATCAAAATGCTTCACTGCCAGCTCATGACCGGAAGCCGTCAGCTCCTGATTGAGCTCTGTCATGATCTGATTGTCAATATACACCCGATTGGCATCCACCTGCTCTTCCGGAACTCCCATGGCATTCCAGAAATACAGATAGGAGAGATCTGTTTTCGGCGCAACCACCTCATTCAAGGCCGGGGACAAAAATCTGGCCCCGTCGGGCCGCAGCAAAAATCCCACCTCATCATTAGATATCTTCCGAAAACAATACGGACATTTTTTTATTTTCACAGTTGTTGTTTCCTGCATTTTTATCCTCCGCCCTTAACATGTTTTAGTCGCTTTTATGGAAATCTCATGCTTGGACTCCAAAATAATATAATATAAAATATCTTTTTTCAGAACTGCTGACCGTGTTTTTGTTCCCTGGTCTCTTCCAACGCCCTCTTCCCGAATCTCAAAAGGCGCGTCTTTAGAGCGCACGATCAGAGCATCCGGATCATCTGAAGCGCCTATTTCCAGGCCCTGTTCCTCAATATAATAAGTAAACTCCTTGCCGGAAGGATGCTTTCCATACATCAAAATGTGATCCAGTGCCACAGCTCCCCGTCTTCTGCGTCCGTCTGCACAGGTAGCGCAGCATCCCCCGAAGGCAGACCCGTGGGTGATCATGAAATCCAGATAGAATACCCGGTATTTCTGCTTCTTCTCTTCCGCCTGCTCCTGCTGTTTCTGCTCTTCTTTTTTCCGGGTTTCCAAGTCGGTTACTTTTTCCGCATATTCCAATATATATTTTTGTTTCTCGCGTCTGCTGCTCTGAACCCTCCACTGAACAACGCCAGCCACAGCCAGAATCACAGCCAGAACGATACCTATCTGCATTGTCAACATTTGCTGTGTACCTCATCTTAATCTAAAATCGCATTTTTCATCCATTATAACACGAGTATCTGAAATCTCAAAGGGATGGTTTTATTGATTTTTACCGAATATTGTTATAGAATGATTATCATAGATATTGAGAAAAGATTACGGATCGCTGCGGCGCAGATATGGCTTTGACGCCGCAGACAAAAGATATATGATTTACAGTTTACATTCATTGAAAAGGGGTACAGACATGCCACAGGAAACGATTCATTTAAAACAGGAGTTTATGATCTCCGCCGTATCATCTATTCATTTTTTTGAATATAAAAGTGATTTTATATATAAGAGCGAATATCACGACTGCTGGAAACTCCTGTATGTCCAGGAAGGATCCTGTGATATTCTGCGCTCCGGCCACGAATCCTCGCCGGTTTCCCTGGAGAAAGGCCAGCTTTACATCCAGGCGCCCAACGAATATTATTCTTTCAAGGCGGCGCAGCAGACCACCCCGCTCCTGTTTACCTGCGGCTTCTACTGTGATTCGCCGAATATGTCGCTCATTGCCAACCGCATTTTTCACTGCGGCAGCCGGGAACTTCGTCTTCTGTCTTCTCTGTCGGAAGAAGGACGCAGCAACTTTTCGGTACGGGTGGATGATTCTGCTCTCTACAGCCTGGAACGCAAGCTCAACCAGCCGTTTGGCGGTGAGCAGCTCATCGGCATGTATCTGGAAATGCTTCTCATCAGTCTGATGCGGCAGTACATTTCCCCTTCCGCTGCAAAAGAAAAGGCGACTTCCTCTCTCTCCAAGGCTGACTCCATCCTTCTAAACCGAATCACCGATTATTATGCCGCTCACATTTCGGAGAAAGTGAACATTCAGCAGATCTGCAAAGAGTTCGCAATCGGCCGTTCTCATCTTCAGAGGATCTTCCGGGAACAGACAGGACTGGGCGCCATGGAATATTTCTGTCAGATGCGGATTCGAGCCGCCAAGCAGCTTATCCGGGAAAATAAAATGAATCTTACGGACACCGCTCACGCCCTTGGCTATACGTCTATTCATTATTTTTCCAAACAGTTCAAAAAAATTACCGGGATGCCGCCGTCCCAGTATCAGAACTCGATTCGGACGGCTGGCAGCGACCCGGTATGTCATCATATAGATTTGGAACAAAAGGAACTCATCTCCAAAGCTCCTGCGGATACAGCCCCGCGTTCTTTTTAGCCTGAATGGCTTCAACAACGGTGCGCTTATCTTCCTGATAAGTGACACCGTACCATTTTTCTTCAGACTCCAGCACCTTCACCGATGCTTTTCCTTCTTTTAAAAGATCCCCAACCACATTTGGCAGGAAAAATTCTGCTTTCAGAGGATTCTCTTTTACCTCATTGTCAAGAAATACCGGGAACATTATCTCCAGTTCACGTATAATTCCTGGTGTAAATCCCCAGCAGTTCATGGAAATGAGGGTATGTTCCGGGATATCCTCCCAGGTTTTACCGTCATCCAGCGTGAAAGCTGCACACGCACCCCTTTTCTCAATTTTGGTGCGCTCTACAATGTCCGTCAGATAATTATCCTCATCCACATGGCAGATACCTCTGGCTACAGATCCATTTTCGGTAATCGTATTTTCAATATAGAATCCTATCATGGCATAGCTGTATTTGTCTCCATCCTCATGAGTTGTCAGAAAATCGTACATCATCTGAAAAGCTTTCGGGCCATAATAATCATCAGCATTGATCACCACAAAAGGCTCTTTTACCACATCTTTACAGCACAGCAGCGCATGGCCTGTCCCAAAAGGTTTCTCTCTCCCCTCAGGTACCGCGTATCCTTCCGGCAGCTTGTCAAGCTCCTGAAATACATACTCCACTTTCATAAACGGTTCTATTCTGCTGCCGATCATGCGGATAAAGTCTTCTTCGATAGCATGTTTTATAATGAATACAACTTTTTTAAATCCGGCTCTTTTCGCATCATACACAGAAAAGTCCAGAAGGGTATGTCCCTCATGATCTACCGGATCCATCTGCTTCAGTCCGCCGTACCGGCTTCCCATGCCCGCGGCAAGTACTACAAGTGTTGGTTCTTTCATCGCATTTTTCTCCTTTTTTTGTCGTTTTTCTTATTTTCCCACAAAAAAGAGTAAAGTGCAATTACATTTCTTTATTTTTTCTTAAGATTCTTCATTGAATTGTTTAAAATATTTATATTTCTTTTCTTGCAGACTCCAGCATTCGGCAATATAATAAAAGAATTACAAAGGAATTAGAGCAAGGAGAGACATATGAAACAACTTAGACACACTATTCAACATCATAATCTACACATGCAGGCTCCTGTAAGACTTTCTCATATTAATCTTTACCATTGTGATACTCCGACATCCGATGTGTTTCCAGGTCACCCTTATGCCAAACTGATTTTTGTGCAAAAAGGCTCCGGACAGCTGCATTATGAAAATTACAATATTTCTTTTCAGGCCGGCACCCTGATTCTCATGAATCCGGAACGGCAGAAATTTTCCATTGAAATTAACGAGAATCCAACGGACATTGCCATTCTCGGTATCGAGTATTTATATTTTTTAAAAAAAGACAATATATTAGAACAGCCTTTTGTTCTTCATCAATGTCCTTCAGAAATGTACTCCTTTTTTATCAACAAAATCGTGGAGGAAGTTCAGGGACAGTCACTTTCTTTTGAAGATGTATGCAGCCACTACACGGAACTTCTTCTCATCTTTTTGCAGAGAGACACAGAAATACAGTTTACCTCCTTTTTGGAGGATAAATCCAGCCAGGACTGCCAGAATATCAAGGATTATCTTGACAAACACTATGCCGAAAATATTACCCTTGATACTTTGTCCGAAGAAAGCGGCATGAATAAATATTATCTGGTACATTCCTTCACCAAGAAATATATTCGTTCCCCTATCAGTTACCTTAACGAAAAAAGGATTGACGAGAGCAAAAAGCTTCTGGAAAACACCGATTACTCCATCGCCGAGATATCCAAGCTCATCGGCTTCTCTTCTCAGTCCTACTTTTCACAGGCCTTTAAGAAAAAGACTCTGATGACGCCAAACGAATACCGCAGATCTGTGAAAAAGGATTAAAGGTTACAGCAGCAAAACAGCGAGACAGTTAAAACTGCCTCGCTGATGTTGTACTGATTGGGATTTTTCCTCTTATCTGAGGAACCGTTTTATGTGTTTATATCCTCCTACTGCCGCAGTGACCGGATCCGGATCAGCATTGTATTCATGTCCCAGCACGCCTCTGCCCGGACGATCATAGCCAATATCATACAGAGTATCGATACATTTCTTAAAATCAAAATGTCCATGTCCCGGATGAGCTCTGTCAGAATCAGACACATGAAAATATCCCAGCCGTTCCTTACAGATACGAATAGCCTTCTCCATATCTTTATCTTCTATATTAATATGAAATGTATCCAGATGAATCGTCACCCGCTCGCTATCAAAGCGATTTACAAAGTCAAGGGTCTCATCTGCAGACCAGAGATACTCTGCCTGAAAACGATTAATTGCCTCAATAGTCAAATCGTTTCCGAACTTTTCTGCTGCTTCAACCACCGGCTGCAGAGATTCAAACAAAATATTTTTATATTTCTCTCTTGTGCGTGGATCCTTATCAGGAAGAGATCCTTTCATCAAGCCAAAAAGAACAACTGTATCCCCCAGTGTATGTGCTGCCTCAAGGAAATCAATTAAAACCTGCTGTGCTTCCTTTCTGGCCAGTTTGTCCGGATTTGTAAGATAATGTCCGTCTGCATAACAAGCCATTCCTGTTCCAATGCCTGTCACTTTCATTTGCAGTCTGTCAGCATAATCTTTTATCCTGTTATAATCATTAAGCTTTGCGTTTCGCATATGCATCTCCACGCCTTCATATCCCAGGCGTTTTGCGTGATCAATACATTGTAATATATCACCTTTCAGGACACATTGGGAATATGGTCCTACACAATCTGATATTGTAATGCTTTGGATCATGGATACCTCCTGTTTTCTATTCGTTCTCATGTATCTTTATGCCAGACTTATATCGTTTTCCATATAACATGTTTTTCTTCTCAACTCATCCTCGCGCCGGTCACATCAAGTATTTCTCCGCTGATATAGCTTCCCATATCTGTCCTTCTAAAGATACTTCAAACATGAATATTTTCCTTTCCTCAACAGCATCTTCTTTATCCGTTCACATGTTTCACCATCCGATGCACCAGATCATTGATCGTCCCGGAACCAACTCCTATGGGCAGCCTGACATCTTCCGGCATAATCTTACTGAGTTCTTCAATAAAGATCTCATTCGCAATTACAGCTGTAATCAACGGAGATCAACTCATCTATGGACATTTCACAAAGTCTCATCATAATCCCCTCCAATCTCTTTTTTGATTGACAAACGTCATAATTTGCATATAATTGATAAATGGTTACTATTTTATCAGTGGATTTCCATTGCATTAGCCAACAATTCGTCAGAAAATATCTTATTATAATTTTAAATTTACTCATTATTCTTTACAACTCTGAAAATATTTTTATACTTTTAGGTATTGAAAATATTTTTACCCTATGCTTTCATGCATTCCGCACAATTTTTCAACTTTCTCCTGTTAATTTTTATCTGGAAAAAAAGCAGGACCTATAGTATAATGGAATAATTAATGTGAGAAAAGTGAAAAAACAGGAGGATAATCCATGCCAGTGAAATACGTATTCGTCACAGGTGGAGTTGTTTCCGGTTTAGGAAAAGGAATCACGGCAGCTTCCCTTGGACGTCTTTTAAAAGCAAGAGGTTACAAAGTATTCAGCCAGAAGTTTGACCCATATATCAACATGGATCCGGGTACTATGAACCCGATTCAGCACGGTGAAGTTTTTGTTACCGATGATGGAGCGGAAACTGATCTTGATCTGGGACATTATGAACGATTCATTGATGAAAAGTTAAATAAGAAGTCCAATGTTACTACCGGTAAAGTTTACTGGAGTATCCTGAACAAAGAACGACGCGGTGATTTTGGCGGCAACACTGTTCAGGTTATCCCACACGTTACCAACGAGATCAAAAGCCGTTTTTATCATAATGAGGATGCTTCTGAAACAGAAGTAGCTATCATCGAGATTGGCGGTACTGCCGGAGATATTGAGAGCCAGCCTTTCCTTGAAGCTCTGCGTCAGTTTCAGCATGAAGTAGGCCATGAGAACTGTATCCTCATTCATGTAACATTAATTCCATATCTGAAAGCTTCCGGAGAGCTCAAGACCAAACCGACACAAGCCAGCGTTAAAGAACTGCAGGGCATGGGCATTCAGCCTGATATTCTTGTCTGCCGTTCCGATCTTCCTCTTGATGACAGCATCAAAGAAAAGATTGCGCAGTTCTGTAATGTCCCTAAAAAAAGAGTCATCCAGAATCTTGATGTGGATATCCTTTATGAACTGCCTCTCGAAATGGAAAAAGAAAAGCTCGCCAATGTCGTCTGTGACTGTCTCAACATGGACTGTCCACAGCCGGATCTTAATGACTGGATTGCTATGGTGGATGCATGGAAGAATCCAAAACATAAAGTTAAGATTGCTCTGGTAGGTAAATACGTATCGCTGCATGATGCCTATATCAGTGTTGTGGAAGCATTAAAGCATGGCGCTGTTGCCAACAATTCCGAGGTTGAGATCAAATGGGTGGATTCCGAACTGATCAGCGATTATAATGTTCACGAATTTCTCGCTGATGTGGATGGAATCATCGTTCCGGGCGGATTCGGTGACCGCGGTATCGAAGGAATGATCTGTGCCATTCGTTACGCCAGAGAACAGAAGGTTCCTTATCTTGGCCTGTGTCTTGGCATGCAGCTTACCATCGTTGAATTTGCCCGCAATGTGGTCGGCCTTGAAGATGCTCACAGTAATGAGTTCAGCACGATGACCACCAATCCGGTGATTCATATTATGCCGGACAAGGAAGGCATCACCAATCTTGGCGGTACCCTTCGTCTTGGCGCTTATCCTTGTAACCTTGTGGATAATTCCAAAGCTCTGGAGCTTTACGGTTCCAAGACTATTGAGGAACGCCATCGTCATCGTTATGAAGTTAATAACAAATATCGTGAAGTTCTGCAGGAGTACGGTATGCTGTTATCCGGTTTCTCTCCTGACGGACGTATCGTAGAAATGATTGAGATTCCGGATCATCCATGGTTCATTGGAACTCAGGCACATCCGGAGTTTAAGTCCAGACCGAATAAGCCGCATCCTCTCTTTAAGGGATTTCTCTCTGCGGCGCTGGATTATCAGAAAAAGAAATAAATAATACAAAAAACGGGTTTCCCGACATCCTTTTTCCTACGGATGACGGAAAACCCGTTTCTGATTATCATAAAAGAAATTCATAAGATACCGCAATGACCAGACAGGCCGCACAGCTTCCCCAAAATGTCCTGTCAGGCTTCCAGGGAATTCCTTCTTTCTGCATGCTGTTTTCCTGTGTGGTGCGCTGACTCTGTGCTATATTTCCATTGCTCTTTTTCAGCAGCCAGAGCAATACAGCCGCTGCAGATAATGCTAAAATCACTATTACACTTCCAATACCCATCAGCTGAAAACTGTATTCCCCGGATGAATCCGTGAGAGACGCTCCAATCAGCTTATACCCGCCAATATTGAGAGTCTGAAAAAACACCGCCGCCGGATTTTCCGGAAATGCAGCTGTAAATACATTATACAAATTAAACAACAGATGAACCAGCACCGACACAGACAGATTATCCGTACTTCTTACCAGAAGAGCAAACAGAAGTCCCATGATAAATGCATAACTCATCTGATTAAAGTTCATATGCAGCAGCGCAAACATCACGGCAGAAATGATGACAGCGACATTTTTATCTGCAATTCCTCTGAAAATGTATCCCCGAAACAGGATTTCTTCCGTTATGGCAGGAAGCACCGCAAAAACCAAAACACTCTGCAGGAATATATCTCCTGTACCCTGGAGCGATGCAGCGGTGCGATTCTCAACAAATAACATGGACACTGCATTTATATAGGAAGCAATAACCAGAAATACAAAAGTGAGCAGCAGAATAATGCCTCCCTGTACTGCCGGAATCTTTTTAAATGCACAGTATTTCCACAGAGTTACCTCCCGTTGCCGGCAGACGTAGTAAACAAGAAGCAGCATCAGCAGATTCATGAGCAGACTGCTACCGTAGGAAATCGGCATGGTGAGGATCACTCCGCCGCTTATGAGCCATCCTGCAAGCGCTATGAACATACTTTGTCGTTTTTTATCCGACAGATGTATATATGTTCCCCACAAGGCCGCAAGACAAAAAAGCGTCCCCAGCGGCAGCAGGCCCATCACGCTGAATACAATCGAGCCCAGAATATGCAGCAAAACCGCACAGAACCAGAATGCATTTATATCAAAGGCCGCTCTGTTCATACGCTCTTGATTCCTTTATCTGTGATTTCTATTTTATGCCCTTTGTACAGTCTTCCAATGGCTCTCTTGAATTCATTTTTGCTCATACCGAATTCTTTTCTGATATCTTCCGGCGCAGATTTATCATGATATGGAAGAAATCCATGATTCTCTGACAGTTTTTCCATAATTTTGGCTGAATCGATGTCCATCTGGATATATCCTTTCTCTCGGATGCTGAGATTCAGCTTGCCGTCTTCTCTCAATGCAACAACTCTTGCCCGTACTTCCTCCCCGATTTCCAGCTTTCTAACCACTTCATTTTTTGGAATCATCGCATTGTATCTGCCGTCCACAGCTACGAACACTCCGTATTCCGGATTTTTTCCAAATACGATACCTTTAACGGAATCTCCTTTTTGATAGGAAGAATCTGTTCGAAGAAAATCATATACTTTCATAGTTGCGCAAAGTCGTTCACTTTTGTCAATGTAGAGACCTACCAAATATTTTTCGCCTGTTCTGACTTTCACAGTCTGCTCGCTGAACGGCAGAAGCAGATCTTTTTCCAGCCCCCAATCCAAAAAGGCTCCGATTTTAGTCACATCCACCACTTCAAGTACCGCCAGCTCTCCCAATGTTATTTTGGGAATCTGTGTAGTGGCAATAAGTCTGTCCTGAGAATCTCTGTACAGGAAAACTTCCACGCCGTCACCTTTCTGACTGCCTTCCGGAACTTGTCTGCCCGGCAGCAGCACACAATCTTCCTTTTTCTTTCCAAGATTCTTTTTTTCACATAAATACACACCAAAACTGGTGGTATGGTCAATATAAAGTGTCTGTTTTACTCCCAGTTCAATCATTGTTTTCTCCTATCTACCTGATATTTTCAATTTTTCATTTTTCATCTATCGTTTTTTCAGTTCCACCAACGCAATCAAGGTATCGTCCTGATTTAAAAAACGGACTCTCCAACCGTCTTTTTCTTCTATATAACTGATATGAATCATATCATTTAAAAAGGCTGACTGCCGGTAGTCTACCTTCACCTCTCCAATCTCATAGCATTCTGGCAGGACATCTTCCGCCCACAGCACATAATACGTATTATTGACATGTCCGTTAGAATCAAGAAAAATCTTCGTCACCGTCAGCTTTTCTCCCTCGGTCCAGACGCCGTCTGCAGACAGCTTTCTTTTTACTCTGACCGTCTGATCCTTCACAGGAGCAGAAATGTACCGTTCTGCCAAATCCTGTGGTATCTTTACCGGAATCATTTTTTTCGTATCCATGAATATCCAGTTGGAATCAGCCTCCACGAGCACTGTTCCCTGTGCATCCAAAATCCTGAAACGCCGGTAACCGTAAAAGCCGCGCATTTTATAAGGCTCTGTCACTATTGTTAAATTCTCAGCCATCTGTGGATACCGATGAATCCGGATGTTCCATGCAATCAGATACCAGGCCCGGTCTTCCTGTTTATCCCCACGGATTCCCAGTCCGACAGCCATAGAATGAAATGTAACGCAATCCTGAAAATACTCCAGTATCTGATGAAGCTTTACCCTGCCGTTCTGATCTGTTTCACTGTATCTTACCTGAATTTTCATTTCATACATTCCGTCAATCCTTCTTTCCGTTTCCTGAATTCCATTCCCTTTATTCACAAATAAAGGGTTCTATTAGACATAACTTATGTTAACAGAACCCCTATCATTCCTTTTATCAATGACTATTGTGATTCGCTCACTGTTAAATGAGACGATTCTTTCTTTCTTTTTCTTCCTGTATCACCATCTTCATGGCGGTCTCCACTGCGGCTGTCTCACCAAAGAAAGCCAGTGTAATAATGTGCTGCGGGCAACTTCCGTTTATCTCGACCGGATAAACGTTGCTTACCTTTGCAACACGGTCAGCATAATATAATACGCCTGACACCGTAGTCTGAAAAAGTCCAACAGCGTCATATTTTCTCTCTGCCAGTTCCTGCCTGGATTCCTGGTTCATCTTACGATAAAACATCTTCATAACCAGCTTACCAGGATTGTAAATAATACGTGCCTCTGCCATATCTGATATCTATCCCCTTTACCTTATATTGTGTAATTACCGACCATCACATGCTGTTCATGCTAAAAGCCCCTGTAAGAACTATTTTGTTTATCATACCATATCGGTCATTATAACACAATATGTTTTCTTGTCCTCAAGAGGTAAAGGATGTGCTGCCAGAATAATTCTGACTGTCTGCTTCTGATTTTTCTGTTTTATATAATAATTTATAAAACAGAGTAAAAGAAAAAGACACAAATCTGTGTCTTTTTCTAGCAGCGCTACCAGGATTCGAACCTGGAAATGCTGGAATCAGAATCCAGTGCCTTACCATTTGGCGATAGCGC
>PPYE01186459.1_pt1 | contig 29240 bp, 39 predicted proteins | sample 1559881 | NCBI WGS metagenome assembly PPYE01 (sample SAMN08240022, study PRJNA423297) | Human gut metagenome, whole genome shotgun sequencing project. | reverse complement strand
ATTTAACCCTGCGCATCCTCGCCGGACTCCATTTATATTCTGTAAGACAATAACTTTGATACTTCGAAATATCTCTTTTAGATAGATCGACAAAAAACTTATTATTACAATGTTGAAAAAGATACACCCAGAAAATTCGCAAATCATTGGCATATGCTTCAATAGTATTTGGGGATCTGTCAACCGAACGAAGGTAATCCAAAAAATCATTCCCTAATTCTATATTCTCTTTGTTACATTGCAACAGCAATTCTTCTGTTACAATATTATTGTGCTGTATTTTTCTTCCCATTTGTTCACTTCCTTTCAATTGAAAAAGAAGCGGTGCAGTGGAGAACTAAACTACTTCTTTAAATCAATTTCCATTCTTCGTCCGTATATTTCTGTATGTCGGATATTTTTCTTGGCAAACCATATCTATCACACCATTTTCGAATTGTATTGTCGCTAACTTTATACATATCGGCGATGCGAACAAATGGCGTAGACCTGATCATCTTTTTTAACTTATCGCGCGAAATTGTATTGTTTAATTTTGCCGTCCTGATTTCACCATAACAAAAATTACACATCTTAGATGTAGGATGTATTAAATTCTTTTTACAGCGAGGACAAATAATTTTCTTATTTTCATATTTCGTTTTTGCGTTTTGACTTTTGTATTTATAGTAACAAGGAGCACATAATCCAGTTTTGTTTTTCTTGATTTTCGCACCACATTCTTTACAGATAGTTGAAATTCTTTTTACCCTTTTTGAATTGTATACTCCAAAATTATCCGTCATGCTATGGCAGTTAGGACATAATATTTGCAAGTTCGACAATTCGTTATTATTATGATCACCATCAATATGATGGAGTTGCAGTTTAACAGGTGTATTCATCCATTCGGATATCCCGCATAGTTCGCATTTGTTTTCTTTGTATCCAAGTTCAATCAATTTATTTTTTAATTTATGACTTTGTGTTTTTGTATTTTTTCTAAGTTTTGATTCAATATCGTATTTTCGACAGAAAGATCTTTTGGCGGATTGTTTTAGAAAAATTTTCCTGTTTTCTTCGGATTTTGACGTATCCAGATCATGTTCCGATATGATTCTTTTCAATGTGTTTGTACTACTCGAAGATTCTATTCCTGCCGCTCTAAGTATCGACATATATGTACCATTTGAATCTAGCAAGTCCTGTAGTTGTTGCCTGGTAAAATCGTATAACTTACTCGCCATTATTTCCTCCAATCTAATATGTTGAAGGTAGAGATAAACTTTATATTTATAAGTCTCTTTATTAACCGAACAGATTAACCTGATCGTCTTTTAGTTTACGATAATACCTAAAGCTGCCCATACAAAAAGAGTGCGCAACTCACAGCCACGCACTCAATTCATCATCTTAGAACATCCGCCAAAATATCCAGCAGATCATTTGTGTCGATCTCGATCTCAAACGATTTTAACGGAGCGCAGCCTTCGCAATATCCGCATCCATCGCAATCATCCTCATCATCCTCTAAATCGAAATCAATAATTTCTTTCGCAAAATTCTTATTCTTAATATAAAATCTGGAATTTACATCGCCGTGAACGAATACAATATCATTGTAGCAATACACATAATCGCCTTCTGGATGAGGAACGCTATTTACAAAACATCTCTCGACAGAAACTTCGCAATCCGGCGAAATCGTCAAAACATACTCTTTGTCATATCCATCCACTTTAGCATTGAGCAGTTCCAAATTTCCAATGGCAAAATCAGTAATTTCCAGCATCACTTTCAGAACCTGCCGCATAATGTCATATCCAGCAACGACACACACGAATGGCATATCGCCATCTGAATTTTTGTCATGTTTATCTTCTTCGTAGGAAAATCTGTCTACAACTGCATCTACCAAATCATAAACATCATCAAAATGCATACTCGTTACCTCATAGTTCCTTGATGGCGGAATCAACTTTAAAAGTCAGTTCGTCATGTTCAGGTTTTTCCCAAGCAACACCCTTCATCACGCCAGCTCTGGCATTAACATGTCTCTTGGTAAAATAACCTAATCCCGGAACAGGCACCTTGTCGCCTTTTGCCTCTGTTACAAGCTCTTCAAAAGCTGCGAAAAACGCTGCGACATCTCTCCTATGAAACTTGTCCTTATCAGTGAGCTTTCCTTCGGCTTCCAGCATTTCGTTGTATTTTTCATTTGTTCTAGCAGTCATTTCCTGAATAACATCTTTTCTTGTCATAATATATTTTCTCCTTTTAATCCTTTTATTTTTAAAAATGGGAGAGTAGCATATTTCAGCCGCTCTCCGTAAAAATGGGCATAAAAATAACAGCCACTAAAGAGCTGTTCATCAACCAGATAATCTGTTTATCAAATTTTCTCTCGCTTTCATCATGTCATCCCTTGACAACCAAGGAAGAACAGGAGATGCTGTCGGATAAATTACATCGAAAGAAGCAATTAGCATTTTGACTCTTTCAACGATTGACATATCCAACTTTAAATAAATCATGTTCTGTTTCTGCAAAAATGCCAGTTTTTCGTTGTAATCCTTTTGAAGACTATCACGAGTTAATTCGTTCTGACTGTTTAATCCAAAATAGTTTCGTATTGACTGTGCCTCAGAACCACAAGAGATTATATTTAAGATGTTCGCCTCACGCGAATAATCATATTTATCAGCCGGTCTAGCGCTATGCTTAAATATGTTATCCGAGAGCGATTCGCACATATTTTTATAATCTTTTCTTTCTGGATTTCTCGTCTCTAGCCAATCTTTATGGTCTTTCGCAATCCGTTCCATAAGGATAAAATATCTTCTTGCGATAAAACCAGATTCTTTCTTGTCAATCATGGCCAACTGTTTTGCCATATCAACAGATAACGTGTACTCTTTTGAGATCGTATAACCACCATTTGCAGTTGGACATTTTTGTCCAAATGCAGTAAAATCGACGTTTTCTACGAATCCATAAGGCTTAAATTTTCTCTCAACCCATTTATTGAACTGACCCTGCGGACATTCCAATTCTTCCCATAGCTGCCTAGCATCAATGCAGAACTTCTCAATATTATCTTCGTTGTCTAAGATGATCGGAAACCGTTTTTGGTAATCCATAATCAGTTTTATTTCATCATCATTACAACAAATTCTTTGTAATTCTTTTCTGGTGAATTTAGTAACCATTTATACTCCCTATATGTTTGCAAAGCGTCTCACCTTTACTTCTTCCTCGCTGTCATACACGCGTCTCACCGTGTATCTCATTCGCTGTCATATAAGGCAGAGGACTATTCTCACTTTCCTCAAGTTTTCTCTGTTATATTTCATCATTTAATTTAATGAAACAAGCTTAGTTTTTTCTTCAATTACATGCCCATCTTTGTCCAAGCAGACAACAATATAGCCCTCCTTTTGAGAGTTAATCAGTTGCCCGTCGTTGTATCTCATTCTGCTCGTATCACAGCAACATCCCTGTTCATAAATCATGGAATTTCCAATCTTATAGGAACCAAGGCGGTGCGTGTGGCTCATTATGAGCGCTCGAAAAACATGACCCTCATTTCGAAACCAATAAAGAGCCTTTTCAGCCGTTTTCATCGGATTGCTACAAAAGGCTTTAGGATGACAGAAGATCACATCTTTATACTGCGAATACCACGTTCCCGTATACTCAACATCGATGTCGTCGAACACTTCGCACAGCGGAGCATACTTTGTCTTGGCGTGAGTTTTGCGATCATAATGAGTAAACCCGTCCATGAAAATATATTCCAGCGCGGATTCTGGCATCAGCTCCTGCAATTCGTTATCAAGGTTTTTAGCAAGAGTTGCGCCCAGTCGGATCTCGTGATTCCCGTCATTTGCGAGAACTTTTTTAGGACGAATCATCGTAATAAGATCAATCAGGTACTGACGGCACACGATCATTTCTTCAACTGGAGACACGCGGAATGTTTTTGTAAAACGAGATAACGCCATGCAGTCAATAAGATCACCATTTAACTGCAACACATCAATCTTTCCGGCATATTTTTCAAATGTTTCAAGGGGTTTTTGAAATGGGATATGTAAATCAGAAATAGATAGAATAGTAGTAGCAACACCGGAATTTCCATTAAGATAATCGTCGTATTCCGCGTAACCTACAGAAATTTTTCTCAGCTGATCCGGTGTAATATTTAGACCGAGCATGTCACGAATTTCAATCCAGTCCATGTCTGTCTCGCCGCGTTTTTTGGCAAGACAGCATCTTAATTTCCACTCAAAATCAGTTTCATTTTCACGTCTGTTTAAATCGGTCAATCAGCCACCAACTTTCTATTCTTCGTCGTCGGCTGGAATGATATCAAGCTCATCTTCAGACTTTAACTGCACAGTAAATTCAATTGGCTGATTTCTAAAAACATTCAGAAGGTCACTGATTGCAACTACCTGTTCTGTGTCATTTTCGTCCACATAAACAATACTTGCTCTGTCGTCAGATAGAGTTCCTTTGATGTTCAACTTGTCTGTTGTGCTTCTTTTAAACTGTAATTTACTTTTTGCCATAATCCTTTTAATCCTCCTGTGCGGGTTACGCACTAATTGTTTTGTTTTTCCGATAGTTTTCCAAAGTAGTCTTAATGGCTCTTGACTCAGTGGCATAATAAGTGTGGCGATTAGAGTTCGTCCGATGAATGTCGTCGCCCCATTTGAATCCCTTCCTTACCAGGAATTCCATTTCGTTTTTCGTGATCGTAAAAATAGTAAAACACATCCTTTTCTTCCATATTTTCCATGCTCTCGATGGAATTTTTAAGCCGCTATCGGGATTTGAACCCGAGTCTACTGGTTGGAAGCCAGCCATGCTAGACCAAACTACACTACAGCGGCGGGAATTGCGGAAGCAGGATTCGAACCTGCATACCTCTGATAATGAGTCAGATGAGCGTCCAATTGCTCGTCATTCCGCGATGATTTTTGAGACATGGCGACCATGCTGCACTTTGCGAACACAGCCGCCACAAAAGAAAGGAGATAATAAAAAATGAAACAAAAATAACATAAGATAGAAGTGCGGATATCCCGTGAACAAAATAGCAGGAGGACAACGGGATAAATCTGCATCTCCTTCTGAAATGAAGGCAATAATGCCAATGAGAAAACTGGAATAACATCTTTCGATTCCAACCAATTGTCATATTTGCCGAAGCAAATATAGTAGAATTGTTCTCACAATTAATTCATCAGACCGGTTCAAATCCGAAGAATTTAAACCAATATCTATTAATATGTATACGGCGAAACGATGTTAGGATGTTATGGAGTATCGGGTGGAGAAATAAAGATCTTTTGATGTGTCGGATTAACGAGAGGACGAAACGCATTCATCTTAGTATTTATAATTTCGCAATTTCCTCTTGCATTAATAGCTATGTATATTTTCAAAATTTACACTTACCATCGAAAAAGTTTTTGACCAGATATGGTTCTGTTCACACCTCGCAGCGTTACACTTCATCTGCATCTGAAGCGGTTAGCCATCAATCGACTTACTCCAATTCTCTCATCGACATTATTGGTAGGAGAGTGCCGCTTATTGCAGCACTACATCCTCCAGAGTAGAACCGATTTCATATTTCGGTTCAAAATCCACAACAGTCGTAACCATAGCCGCGTCAATCTTCATAGAAGTTTCAGAGGTTTCTCGGCGAGTTTTCTTTTCAAGCCCCTTCACGCTGTTGCGGTCGTATCGGATAGTGGTTACTTCCTTTACTGGATATTTATAAGGCTTCTGCTCGCCATTAATATCAAATTTGTAATCAGTTGTCTGACCGTCTCTTTCAGTATTCTTCATAGAACCCATAGCAGAGAGTGTATTGAGATACTTCTGCTTGAGTTTATTCATGCCTACGGCGGAATCCACGTCAAAATCCAGACCGTCTTTCGCCTTTTTAATAGCGGCGGAAACAGCGTCTTTTTCGTCAAATAACTTAGACATCAGATTCAGTAGGTCATTTGGCTCAAATTCCATTTCAGAATAAGCCGTTGAAACCTTGATTTCCTCGTCCATAGCATCTTTATTTACCTTTGTTTTCTGGTGTTTCTGAACTGTCTCAGTGATGAAGCTTCTGTTGTCCAGATAATTAGAAGCTATGGAAATAAGATTGCTGATGAAGTTCTGATATTCGAATGCTTCTTTTAATACCATAATATTTTTCTCCTTTTAATCCTTGAATTGTAGCACTTGTTACAATCTTTTATTCTCGATGTTCATACATTGCTCTGACTTTTTTTCGAAAGTTATCCGTAAACACGGAGTCCATAGATATTACAAAATCAGTGTTGATATTAAGGTTAGATCTTGATTGTTCAAGTGGTATATATCTTGAAGTTATTTTTAGCCCTGGGAATAATTTTACTTCCACGCATCCACCATCGCTAAATTTATCCTTTACCACATCGCCCAACGAATTAAGCACGCGAAAGGCATCTGTTGATGAACAACCAATCCTATCCTGTATCTCATTTGCTACATCATTTTGTGAATAATATTTTTTTTCTTGTTGAATCGCAAACCCTCCTTTGCTATAATAACAATTGCACAATTTACGATAGAGTAGGGTAGTAATCTGTGAAATAATAGGTGGAAAACTACCCTCTCCTATGTAACGTAAAAAAAGCGCTCATACGAGTGGCGAAAAACGGCCTTGATTTCCGAATTAAGCCCTTTTTTTGTAAAATTTGCGTCTGACACTTGAAATAACGCCTCTCCTATGTAACGTAAAAATAGCGCCAGTACAGGTGGTGAAATCAGTCTTCAATTTCCGAATTAACCCGTTTTTTTGTAATTTTAAATCCAATGTTGAACAATTTTATATCAGATCCGTTTTCCTCAAGTTGTGAAATTTCTTTTCTGGACTGGATGATAGCGTTATTAAAACTTGCGTTCCCGCACTGATACAAAACTTCCAATAGCAGATTTTTTATTTGCGAATTTTCTTTGTCCTCGAGCGACGAAAGCAGTCTGTATAGTGTAGAGAATCCAATTATTTCTGATTCGATATCAGAAACCAAATCAATCTTGAGTTTTTCGGTCTTTTCATTGCGTTCTTCTCTCGATTCGGATTCGCAACTATATATATTTTTTCGATCATTGATATATTTTTTTAGAACGCTATATATCTTATTAATCTGTTTTTGGTTTACGCCGGTGGTTCTAAACATAGAATTGTCCAATATGGACACAAATGGAAGCCAATCCTTTTTATATGAGTTTTTGATTTTAAATCCGTTGATGATCGTCTGTAAATAATCCATTGAGGTATGGTACTTACAATAGTTCTTTTTCTCTGGATTATAATATCCCTTTTGTTTTGAAATATGCGAGAAGAAGTGCGGCGTCTTTTTCCGTCCTCTAATCAATTCTCCAGTTTCAGTTTCCTCGTATTCACGAACAAATTCGTCGTATTTTGCACGTAGCTTGTCCAATTCCTTGCTGTTATTAATAATAAATTCCTTTTTGGCTTTATCAATTTCAATGCCAGACATAACATCTAATTGGCAAATGTCATAATACAAATCCTTAATATCATCATACGTAGCGCCGGAATACATTCTGTCCCATAACAACGAATTCAGCTCCTGCGAAAGATTGACAATTTCGCCAATTTTATTTACAGAGGTTTTAATATCAAGATCTGCCTGCTGTTCCGGTGTATAAAATCTTTTTACCTTTGTAGAACTTACGAACGATGTAGGAGTTTTAAATATATGATAGTTTCTTTTCGCGGCGCGAATCAGCTTTTCATTGTCTGTCAGCATTACAGTGTCGCTGTCAAAATCTGCGCCAGAAAGTCTTTGCAATACATTTTCTCCAATAGAGTTTATACAAACGATTTCATTCGTAAGGTTTAAGTAACAGTCTATTAACTTATTCTCCGTGTTGTATGGCAGCCAAATGTTTCCGATGGTAACATGAGGTGATCTACTCGCAAGAAGAGTCTTATTATATTCAAAACGCGTGCTATGAATATTTCCGATTCCAATTTGACTCTTACCTTCAAATTTTCCGATCGCCTGTTGCAGCATTTCAATTGGATTGCCGAGTAGAGTAGAGTAGTTCCCATTAACGTATATATGACCATTTTTCAAATTCTTGTAGTAGGAGCGAAGCAGATCAATTAAAAACTCCTTATAATATTTCGTTTTTGTAAAATTGTCGTTTATACACATGAGATTGTAAACAACGTCATTTCTGCTGATTATAGGGCGGCTCATAGGAGACAACTCATCAATATCCGGATATTTTATGTAATACCGAACAACTTCTGGACGATCTCTTAGCATCTGTGCAAATTCAAGAGACTCCTGCAAAAAATCTTCCACTTCATCCTTAGACATCTGCAAGGTATTGAGCAGCTGATAGTGAGTTTGAACCAGCCGCCCACCAAAGAAATGTGTCTTTTTGTCGTGTTTTACAACTCCGAAATTCGGGTACAGATGATCGAGCCATTCATCCCATGTACTGAATTTCAAGTATTTGATACTGTTCGGCGTTGTGATTAACTTCACGTCTTCAATACAGGTGGCCCTTGTTTTGCCGTTAAGCTGGGAAATATCAGTTATGTTGTTATCTTTAAACCACTGTTGGATGTTACAGTTAAAACAGCAGGACTTAAACATAAGGTTTCGAAGAAGAACCATACCATATTCTGAATAATCTCCAAATAGCGAAATATCCATAAGGGACTGTCCGTCCCAAATTGTGTTTGTAATTTCACAATTTTTCTCAGTGGTTTCCAACCATCCGTCTTCGTCATGCGTTTCAATTACATCTTCTCTAAATACGCTGTCGTAATCATCAATCAGAAGAATATTCTCTGGTTTGATTGGAATCGTGTCGATAATACTGCTAGAAGGAAGTGCTATGTATCCTTCATACGCAGCCAGATCAATCGGATCTCCGTAATTGTATTTCAATCCGCCGGAACTGAACTTCAAAATTGGCTCATACAGATCTTCTCGAATGAATAAACATTTCCCAACTCTTGCGGAACCGGTAGAACGCTTCATTCTACAATATTTTACTCCATTACAAACAAATCCATTTTTGTAAAGTTCAGTTCGTAGTTCTGCATTCGTTTTAAGTGTTTTTGGTTCGCCTCTTTTGAAATACTGAGTCTGAATTTCTTTTAAAAGAGTCTTATCTTTTTTGTCATAAATACGAACTTCTTCCATCACAAAAGGCTTTGGGATCTGGACAGGACGTTCTATTCTTTCGTTTATTTTTATTCCAACAACTTCACCTTCTGCGTTTTTGGCAATTCCATCGTCGAATACCAGATCTCTGTAGTCATATCCGAGCTTCACAAAGGTATTTTTATTCATCTGATTCCATTCTTTAACGGAATACTTGAAGGTAAGATTGATTATATTTACAGAATAATCATGTTTTTTCACTCTAAAAGAAAAATCATGCTTTCTAAATTTCTTGTAGTAGATCTCTTTTAATTCTATTAGATCAAGACTGTAATCAAGCGTATTGATGAATTTTCTTAAATTGTATTGACCGTCTTTTAATTTTAGATTATATCCTTCTGGATTATCCTCTATATAATGAGATGACAGGTAAATGTCTTTTGCGTCAATACTTGGGATATACACGCCAGCATTATTTACCATATCAACATGCCTCCACAACTCTGATTTTAGAAATAGTATAGCCGTTTAAGCTTCCTCTCATTGCCATTTCTAAAAGGCCATCCATCTTTTGGGTAATAATTTCTTTTATATTAAGACGACTCATTTTAACATCTTGAACATCTATATAAATTCCAGCCTTAAATTTGTTAGCAAGGACCATATTGACATGACAACGCATTGTACGCCCATGGTCGTCAATAGAAAAATCCATATCCCATAATCTATTTTTGCAAGCTTTGATTTCTTTGCGAATTTCGTTCAATTGCGGTTTTAATTCGCTTTCAACATACAATTCTTCGTCGGCGAAACGTTTCTTGCGTGGAAGAATGTATTCTTCGTAATGTTTTTTCATGATCGGATGAAAGAAATCGTAAATTGATTGTTTTGACATTTCGTATCTAACTGGCAAACTATGATATTCTTCAGTGGTATCAGAATTGTAAAAAACGATCATGTCAGATTGTCTCCGTAGCCGTGTTTTACTCCACTTGCTATGAGAGTTATATCCGAATTCCTGATTCAGATTCCTGATGACTGTGGAAATATAATTCAAACGTGCTTTCTTATAATCTTCAAAATTCGTATAACTGCGTTCAAGCTCATATTTCAAAGAAGCATGTTTTCCTCTCATCCTGTTACATATAAATCTTTGATCATCTGGCTCCAATTGACGAAATGCATCAACCAGATCATTTAGCGTAGCATTCCAAGTGTAATAATTTCTCAATTTCAACCAAAACTGGTCCAATCGTTCCCACTGTATTTTGTAATTGACAATATCATGGCGGCTCCAATAAATTTTCCGATTGGAGATCATATCATCGTAATCTTGTCTAACGTAGCGTTTAATGTTGCATTCTCCAGTGGAGGAAGAGTAGATTAGTTTAAATTCAGGAATATCACTTGTCACTATCTTTGCAAGTTCTTCGTTTACGTCCAATTCCAGCACATCTCGCCCGAGTTCATCCCATTTTAAAATGTATTCATCCGTCTTTTTGCTGGTATAACTTATTTCAATAAAAAAATCCTTGCCACATACAGTGCTTACCGAAATGTCTGGACGGTAATCACCAAAACTCGTATGAAACGTTTTTTCTATTTCTGCTCTAGCCACCTCATATATGGTGTCGCCTACTTTGAAGCGACTTCCCTTTTCGATCAGCCACGTCTTATACGCAAAATGAATTCTGTTTTCTTGCGAGCAAATGCTATCAATGTGATGAAAACATCTCTGCTTTTTATATGTCCTGTTTGGGTCTTGCCCATTCCAAAGTTTAACTCTTCCTGAACAGATAGGACAATATAGTACGTCGTCGCCGCTTACATTATAAACATTCTTCCAATCAGAATATTCGCCTTCAGAATCCAACGCGTACATTAACTCTGGTTCATAATCAGTCATACAAAACCTCCTCTTCATAATTCTACAAACTTATTCTCTGTTTTGTTTTTAGGGAGATGCGAGTGTCTTATCAATCACTCATCGTCCTCCATAGTTTCAATTTTATAACCGAGCCATTCCAACAATTGCCGGATGCCGGTAACACAGTCATAATGTATATATTCTCCATCGATGTTCTTTAAAAATAGTTCGCCATCCATAATCCCTTGCCCACAAATAGAGCAGTAGTGTTTTACTTTTGGCGGCGCGTAATTTGGACATCCTGGAGGGCACTTATGCTGTCTGCAAATCATACACATTAAGCAACGCCTCCTTTCGCTAGATATTCATGCGCAAAGCCGTCGTCGGTCGTATAATAAATGTTTCTGATCCCAAAATCCTTAATGGCAGCCATGCATGACGGACAAGGGCGCGAAATACCCATTGGTCGGCTATTACAAATCCTATAAATATATAAATCCACCTTGGAAAAATTGATATCCATATGACGAATAGAAGAAAGAACGTTGATTTCTGCGTGAATTTTCGGAATGAAATAGTTCGTCTTACTCGAACCGCGATAACGATTATATTTGTCCTGCATTGGATGGGTTTTTTGCGAGTTGCATCCGGCGGCGATCACAACACATCTGTATACTGCGACGCAGCCAGTGGGAGAGTAGCTTGCATCGGATAATGCGGCGACCTGCTTTGCGCGTTCAAAAAATTTCTGTTCAGTATTTCTCATTTTAACTTATTGCTCTTATTTTTCTCTCTGTACTCGGCAAGTCTGGCAGCATTGCGCGCTTTCTGTTCTTCAGATATTTTCTTTTTCGGTGCATCTGGCTTTGCGCCTGCATTTATTTTTTCCCAACGTCTAGGAATTTTGGCACAAACAGAACCATCCTTATTCTCTGTAAAACTGATGAATTCGTCTTTGCGTTCTGTATATAACTTCTTTAACCGGTTGATCATTTTTCGTTCCGTAGCAGTAATCGTTATAAATCTCTGTCCAGTAAGCCATTCGATGCAGTTTTCGTTGTTTTTGTCAAAATTTTTCTCGATCATGCGCCATACCTCCCATTCGCTTCTAAGGCTTTGCGACATTGATCGTCAAATGCAAAGTCTGACGCAATTTTGCTTGCAACGACTGAACCTGTTGATGGATTACCGCTTGGTCCATAAAAGTCAAATTCTGTAAGAATTCCTCCGAACCGATTACGGTTCTCCCTTAAAATAAAATCCCCTACCATAAATTCTTGTCTCCTTTGTTTTAAATTTCATAATTTCACTCAGCGCGGACACCCGTGGCTTTAGTCATGGGAGGATCGCAATTAAGCGCATCCTTTGTGTGTCCATTCTTCTCCTTTCACACAAATAAGATTGTCTCGGTTCCAGAAATCTGATCTTCTTATAACTGAGACTTCCTTTGTTTACTTTGTTACCTGACAGATCCCTTAAATCGAAGAATCCACTCTGCCTACGTCCAAAAACAAAATACTCCTTGTTTCCGTAGGATACTTTATCAAACAACCTGTAGCCTTTTACCAGATAGTCTGCCTGATTCCGTTTCCGAACCCCATTTTTTAAAATGGTTAGGTTATGAATCTGGCGGTTATGGCAGCGAACCTTCTTTTGATAGAATATTTCACCAATTGGCTCTACATCTGGATGACCGCTTATACATCTCGCATCTACACAATGCCCTTTTGGAAGATGGTGGGCGATCCGTGTATTCTTGGTGATATATCCGAATGTCATCTGTACTTCCACTCCATGTGACCTATAAACTTCCTTTAGCTTGTTATAAAATACCCATCGCATGATTCCCATGAATGTAGCATCCCGGAATGTCATACCTCGCTTGATGGTCTTTGGTAATTGTACGGTGCCTTTGTGATAACCCGTATGGCAGGTTTCACAGAGCGTAATCAGATTGTTCGGAGCATTACCCCCAGTTTTACGACTTTCAATATGATGTACGTTCAGAATTTTGTCCTTAGACTTTCCCTTGCAGCACTGACAGGTATGCTCATCTCGGAATAAAACATACTCCCGGACGTTCCAGAACCCAAGCTGGTCTCCCTGTTGATATTCAGCTCTCTGGATGTCCGGATTCTTAATCTTCTGAATATCAAAAGCAGCCGTTTCTACGACAATTCTGGTGACAGGCAGCATCCTGCATACTTTGGATACCACGGTTAGATGGGTATCAATTTTCTGCTGGACACTGGGAGCGATCCAGCCTTCCTTTTTGGAAGATACCCGATTTTTGAACCGGGCTTTTCGGTAGCGCGTCTTTCGGTTACGACGGAACCTGCGGCTCTGTCTGCGTGTAGAAAGCAGATCCACAATGTCATTCCTCAACTCCACATCAGAAGCATAGAGTTCTTTGGTTTCTGTAGTAGCTGACAGCCCGATATGCTTACTACCGGTGTCTACACCTAACACGACTTCCTGTGTATAGCATGTGCTGTCATACAGCAACCGTATGGTAAATGGACAGCGCATTACAACTTCTGCCAGACCATCTTTGAGAAGATGCCGGATCTTACCATGCCTGTTAGTAGGCATAAGCGGCTGTCCATCAAGATCTAATACATATACCATAACAGGCACTCCTTTCTGTGAACTAAATCACATAACTCAGGGGATACACCCCTGTAATGATACCTTCGCCAATGTTAATGGGAGGTTTATGTATCCGTAACACTGTCCCTACCCGGCAGGGCTGTTTAATCACGGATCTCAGAGCTGCAGACTAGGTATAACATCTGCAGGTGACTATATATTCTCCCTTAACGTAGTGCTCATAGCACTTAGGCTAGTCAATCCCGGGCTTACAAGTCCGTCACTTTAGTGATGGGTTATTGACAGCATCACTCCTTTGGTTAGCTGTGATTGATGGGTTACATTTATTTATTCTCCATCTGCATTTACTGATGGATGAATGTTGTAAATTTGTAGCATCTCGAACAAAACACGATTGTCGTTTTTGACCTAATATTTCTATAAAAATCTCATTCTTTATATTTAACAATGACCATGCAGAAATTTGGATTTGTCTATATATACTCCAGTTTCTTTCTATTAATCGCGAATAACAGAATTATATTCGATCCATTCTTTCAGTAGTCGTCTCATTCTAATGCTAGGTATATATATCCAAATCTCATGGCCATCCCTAATTGCCGATCGCCAAATAAACTGCAACATTTCTGACAAAGCAAATCCTTCTTCATCAATAGCAATATGGTTAGATGTAAAAAAATTTTTTACGAATGGATTCAGATATCTATTCACTGGATATACAACAGAAGCTCTGTCTCTGTATTTATTTGTCGCCCTAGAATTCAAAGGAAGGAAACCTTTTGTGTATCCCTTACCCTTTAATACGTTTTGATAATCCTTAAAGGTTGTCCATATATTGTCGGAAGAGCAGTCGTTTCGAATATTGCGAAAAAAATTGATGATATTTTTCTTTAAAATCTTCATAGATGAGTTGTTTTTATTTCTTGCGTACCATGTTTTAGAAAGATCCTGTTCTCTATCTCCAATCATATTCATCTTGTCGAGTTCGCAAATATGAATAAGCGTTCTGTAGTCATAGCCCAAATAGTTTTTGTTTTCATTGTACTCGGCTAAATGATAATTCTCTGGAGAATCACCTTCTACAGACCAGAACTTATATGTAAGTCCGTAGTAGTCGTAGTAGTATCTCTGCAGTTGGAGCTTAAACTCATATGTCAGGATAAATATCTTCCGAAAAGAATTGAAAGTTTCTATGGGAAAAAGCCACACCATAAGACTATCTCCGTAACAGACCAAACTTCCCAATTCGCAGAGCCTTTTTTCATTATCAAATTTTCCCTGATAATCAGAATATTTACTTTTCCATATAAGTTGTTTTGTCTCAGGGTTTATATCAACATATGTATTTTTCAATATTTCGAAGTCCGGCTTTGATAAATAATACTCGTCAATTACATTAGCAACTTCATCCATTACAAGGGTATAGTTGTGAGCACGACACATATCAATCAATTCATTATCAAATTTTTGGAATAGAGCATGCGTAGAGATAATATTCTCGCCATTTTCAATGAGTCCTCTTAGACTATCAAGTTTTGTTTTCGAATGTTCAAACTTCGGCGACCTAAACCTCTTTGAACTACATTCTTCCTTATATCTAGCAATTTCATCTAAATAAGGCGTGATTACTAAAAATCTTTCGTCTGATTGGTTGATGTAATTGATAAGAGAAAAAGTTTTTCCAGCTCCCATAATTGCATCTACAATATTTACTTCACAGTTAAAAACCATTTTTATTCCCTCCATTCTTAATGACTTTACATGTTTTTATTCTCGCTTTAAAAATGCCAATACGATGAAAATGTCAATCCTGGCGCGTAAGCTTAAAAAATATCGCCTTTTTTCGAAAAAAAGTGATAGCCGTTTTTCCTTGATTTTCCAGCGAAAATGGTCAATACCAGCAAAATTCGGAAAAGTTCAAAAAGTGATAAAATGATTCTAAAAGCCTTATTTTTCAATGGTTTTAGACGATATCCCTTATAGAAAGAATTATAAAAAGTGATATTTTGTAAAACCTTTATATAAAAGATAAATATATAGCCTATGGAAATGTGGCCTGTGTTTAACACAGGACGCATTGACGAGCATTTGTTTCAAATGCGAAGTTTTATCTCTTAACTATTATTCTCGAAATAGTTTTTTACCTTTTCTGAACATCTCCACATACATCTACCCAAAATTCGTTCACTGCGTTCACGACCGACCCTATCAAGGGTCTATTTTCATCCAACGCAAGACTCATACTATGTTGACTTTACTGGAAAACTTCCATGAACTTTACCTCAATTTCGCGCTTTAGCGGCATAGGTGGACAGTTGTTAGCCTAAAAAATTAAAAATCGATTTTTGCATATTTTTTCTTGGAGTTTTTCCTATATACCATTTTTGTGAAAATAGAAATGCGGCTCAGTTTAAATCATCCCCCTATCCAGATCGTTTAGCTGAGGAGTTGCGGATATCATCTATGGTGCGTTTTATGGAAAAACTTCCACGTTTGATATGTCAATTTGGCGTTTCAAGTGTCTCGGTGGACAGTTGGTAGGCTAGGAGGGCAAAGTCGATTTTCGCCATCTTTTTTAAAGTAATTAACGTATGTAGATTTTGCGCTTGTGTAAAGCTTGTTTTAATTGATTTTTTATTCTGCTAGTTAAGATGAGATTTTTCGCCGTATTACAAGGAAGTTCCATAGAAGAGTCGGAAACTGCTTGTGTAAATCTTGTGTAATCTCATCTTAGAAATGAAAGGATAGATGAGTTTCATCATTTGGTCGTAAATAATTCTTCTGTTGGATTCCAGATTAACGATTGGATCATATTCTTTGAATTATCATTTTGCCCTATATAATATTCTCCATCTTAATTTTTCGCGCTGGCATGTGTTAAACAGGTCTACCCAAATTCTTATCTGCTGGCGCAGCTAAGACCGACCCTAATCATAGGGTCTATTTTTTCGCTCTTGCGAGCAGATTTGCCGTTATCGTTAAAATTATTATTTAATAAGGAAAAAGTTTAGTAGAGGGGAAAATTTTTGAATTCCAGATTTTCAATTTTTTTGAATTTTCCGGCTATTTTAAAGGAAAGACAAGGGTTTGAACGATAAAGGGTACGATAACATTTTTTTAGAGATGGATTTCCTGTTTTAAAGGAAAGATCAGGGAAATGTGACGATTAGAGATGAAAATTATTTTTTGGGTGAAAATGGGAGTTGGATGATGGGAGAGATGAAGAATTGGGGAGATGGAAAAAATTTTGGAAAGTGTGGAATTGGACCAGCTTTAGATGATTCGGGAAAACGTTAATCAGTTTACGGTTTTAAGTAGCCCCTACACCACCGGACGGCAGACGAAAAAGGAGGGAATACCTCAGAAGTAAGTTTGGACTAACTAAGGTTATATACTGACTAACTGTGATTAGAAATAGCTTTCTACCGCTTAGGTGAAAATCAGATCTGGATTAGGATAGTTGCCACTAATTAAAATTAGATGGACAAACTATAGTTAGGTATAGCTCACTGCCTGCGCTTGTCCGCGCTGGTATGCTGTGAGTTGTCCCTATTTTATCGCAAGTTGTCCACAATGTTATACACATAAAGTGGATATCCTCCACTTTACCCTCAAAACAACTCTATTTCGTGTCCATTCCAACCACTTTTACCACTAAAACAGTATTAAAAATGGGATGTACTAACACTTTTAAAGAAAAAGTAAAAAACTTGAAAAAGTTTTAAAAACCTGTTGACAACTACACTAAAGTGTAGTAAAGTATAATCATCAACAGGGGATATCTGAAAAGATAAGATCTGAAAAAAGTTTTAAAAACCTGTTGACAACTACACTAAAGTGTAGTAATATAAGATCACAGGAACGAAAAACCTGTGAGAGAGGTCACAAGACCTCAGCACTTTGAAAAAAGAATAAGGAAAAAGGGCGGTACTCTCAATACCGCCCCATTCAGAACCAGATAGGGTTCTGCTATTCACACCAGTATTCTATCATTCTATGGTTCTAGCTGTCAAGTCCGACAGCTAATTTTCCTTATTTTATAGTCCCAACCGGAAACTGTGAAAAGCGCGGTTACTGCCCAACTGTCCTAGACAGCCGGACAAAAGACGCGTAAAGTAACATGACCGGAATTGAATATAGTCGGGATGACTCCTCCGCGAAATGGAGTAGGGACGGCTGTGACCATGCCTGAAATGACATGCAAGCCCGCGACGTGAACAACGTCGGGAACCGGCACGGCGGTGAAAACTGCTTTGTACGTTACTATCCCCATGGCTGGCGCTTTTTGCGTCGGCAACATGGCAGAAAAGCCATAAGCAAACGGGCGAAAACTCCAGCTTATATTCTAGGCGTGGGCGCTAAAGAGTGAGTAGCAACGGCGGACTGAAAAAGTCCTCAGATGATAGAAATACATCTGGACAGGTCAAAACCTGTAAATAAAAAATCCGCGCTAAATTAAAAAACGGCGCGCCTGTCCCTGATTCAATATCCGGTTTTCCGGTGACTTTAAGGGATGGGGAATCGTATGTGTAACGACGCAACACGGCAAAAGACAGGGTAAAACCTGTCTTTTTTGTGCTGGGTAATGCCAGCCGATTGCACGGTTGCGTCAATGTTATGCATAGTTAGAGGGGCGGACAAGCACTACCAGTCTGCCCTTTTATAGTGTGCATAACACTTCAACACTTCAACTACAAAAAAATCGCGCCGACTGCGTAAAGCCGGAGACAAGGAGAAAACATGAAAAACTTACGGATTAACTTTTGGGCTGAGAAGATGCAGGACGGTATGAAGGGCGACTTCCTCAATTCCGTTGAGTATGAGTCTGCCGACATGAATATCAAGATGCTCACTGAGAGCATCGAGAAGCTGGACGGCAAAATCGCCAACACTAAGGGCGATTATTCTGCTGAGGAAGTTCAGGCTTTTCAGGTTCAGCGTGATGCCCAGGACAAGTTACGGACTGAGTTTCTGGGTAGAAAGTCTGAGCTGTCCGACACTTATAACAAAGTGCTGGTAGCTATGACAGAGAAAAAGAACGGTTTTGGCAACAAAAAGGATGTTGTCAGAACTGTTTTGAGAGTGCTTGCCAGCTGGAACGACTCTAAGCTGGTGAAGTATGCGATTGTTCCCGCTTTCCAGAGTCCTGAACTTTATGAAGCTCTGAATGCTATTCATGTGAATAGCAAAGCAAGCGATGACGGCGCGCTTGTTATGAGCAAGGAGGTAAAAGAAGCATACAAAAAGGCTTCTCAGGAGCTGGAAACTATCATCAAGGAGACTTTCAGTCTGCCGTTTGAAACTCCTTACACGGCAAAAACCCGTGTAAAATTGACAGCTGAGGACAAAAAGCTCCTTAACGATTGCTATGTTAAGGGTTTTAATAATAAGTTCGATGTCGATGAAGATACCGGAGCGGTATCTTTTAAGAAGCGGCAGATCAACACGCTTTGCCGCGTAAAAAGAAACAAAAAGACCGGTGAAGTCGTTGTGGATTATTCCGGTCTTGCAACTTGTATTGCAAGCATTGTAATTAAACATTACTTTGCTTGATGAGGGCGGCTGTACTAGGCAGCGCGACGGGTTCAATTCCCGTCCGTCCTTTGCTAAAAATAAAAAAACAGGAGGAATCATAATATGAAAAAATGGGAACTTGAAATGCAGATTGAAAATATGCGTGACGTTCTGGCAGACGCTGTTTTTGCCGGAAACGATGCGGATATCGCCTTTTATGAGGCGTGCATCGCCGACGCTGAAAGGGAGTTGGCGAATCTGGACGGACTAACGGACGAGGAATGCCCGCTCGTCTATTCCTGTTGATTGACGTCCCCAGCATGACGTTAAAAGGCTGATTCCGTCCTGCGGTGAGAGTCCGTAGCCGATGAGCAGTAGCGAAACGGAACTTGAAATTTAGCGTACTATGTGCGCTATTGTTGTGCCCAAAATTCGCCAACGGAATCAGGGCAAAAAGATACAGTTGGTGACTACCGCTCAAAATAGAACGGGAATACCTATGCAATCTGTCTGAAATGTATGGGTGTGGCGCAAAATGCTTGAATAGGCAAGCGAGTGTCAAACGGAGACGGTGACTTTTGCGGTTTCAAAATTGTAAACCGCTATTTTTTATGCAAAAAGAAAGCAGGAGGATTTTTCCATGACCGCAAAACAGATCTACAAGGCAATGGTGAACATTGCCAATGATTACGTTGGAATGGGGCGCGAAAAACAGGCATGTGACAGCGCTGTGTTGGATACTATTATGCGTGTTTATTACACGGACACTCACATTGACTTTGAAGAAGTCAAGTGGCTGTGGGTAAGGTATTTGCTTACTGGAGCGCTGAATTTTCCGGCAGCGAAGCAGCGCGCAAGGGAACGCGTAGAGCGGGAAAAAAGTGAAAACGATTGGATTCCTGTTAGTTCCGGTTCATTTCCTGATGATATGGAAAAGGTACAGGTAACATATATTGGGTGGTTTGACAAAAAGCCATATTGCGATTCATTTGCCTATAGAAACGAAGGTAAATGGTATTGGGCTGATCCTGATTGTGAGTCCAAGGTAAAAATTACGGCATGGAAAAAGTGTTGCGAACCATACGCAGAAAGGGGATAACCATGTGTAAATGCAAATATTTCCAGAATTGCAAAACAAAGCAGCAGCTGAAAGTCTGTTTTAAAGTGCTGCTGAAAGAGAATCATCCCGATAACGGCGGCGATTTACGAACAATGCAGGATATCAACGCGGAATATAATCGTCTGGTGGATATCCTGCCTGACGTGCCCGGATCTGAAAAAGAAATGGGACGGAAAACCGAAAAGACCGAAAAACAGAACGCAGATACTGATTTTGCAGATCTGCCTGATTCTGTGAAATTGGCAGTTGCCCGTGCAACGCAGATTCCAGGTGTAAATGTGGAAGTTTGCGGATGCTGGGTTTGGGTTTCCGGGAATACTTATGCGGTAAAGCAAATCTTGAAGGAAATCGGATTCCGGTTTTCTGGCAAGAAGAAAATGTGGTACTTCCATGAAGAAACGGAAGTATCACATAAATATAGAAAGCACAGGGAAGTGGATATGGGTGAAATCCGGGCAAAATACGGCACGGAAACCATGCGCCACAAGTCGGTGTGTTTAGCATAGGAGGAAGCGAAAATGATAGAATACAGATTTTATGGGCAGACAGTGCGGGGATTATATATCCCTGCGAACTCTGTTGTGTTCCAGAAAAACGGTGTGATTCTGGTGTGCGTGAAGTTTCCGGCTAAGGGAAACACGCTTGATCTGTATGTGTACAGCCCGAAGCGTGGCGGTTGGTATAAAACAGTTGCGTGCGATAATAACTACACGGCGCAGATGGCGGCAGCATACCGCAAGCGAAACCGCCGGATGTATGTCAACACGCGGAAACTGATGGCGCATGATCGTGTACATAAACATGGAACCGGCGGAACCGTGGAACATGTGAATGCAATTACGGACTATGAATGCTCTAAAAATCCGTTGCATGATTTCCGCAGATGCTTTATGTAGGGTGGCAACATTGACAAAAAATATTAACTATGTTATAGTGTAGTCACATATAGGGAGGTGTAGTTTTGATTATTTATAATAAACTAGGTGACTACTTAAAAGAAAGAAAATTAAGATATTCTGATTTGCAGAGGGCAACAGGTTTAAGTCCGTCAGTGGTGGCTAAATTTCAAAAAAACAGACCAGTCAATACGGAAAGCATAGATAAAATATGCAGCTATCTTTGTTGCCAGCCTGGAGATATCATGGAATGGGTTAAGGATGAAAAAGAAGTCGAGAAGAAAGCTATTGAAGCTCAAATCGCAGAGCTTCAAGCGAAACTGAAAACCATGTAGGGAGGATAAGAATATGACAATTACGGGAAAATATGAGCGTGACAGCAACTTCACGACGGTATACATGGATGACGCGATGTATACAATCGCAAGAAAAACCGGCGAATGGGGATGCCTTAAAATTGGCGATACGTCAGCAACCGGTCACGTTTTAACGCAGAAAAGGTTTGAAGAACTGAAATCTTCCTGCGAAAAGGAAGGTACGTTTAACTTAAAATGAAAGGCAAAACGCAGATAGCATCCGAAAGGGTGCTATTTTTATACCCAAAAATCAGGAGGAAAATTTATGTCTTACGAATACAAGAATAAAAATGGAGAAACTTTTGGAATCGTCACAGCGGAAAGCGGTACGATGGCTTACATTAACGGATCTTATGTTGCACAAGCCGAGACGGAAAAAGAGCTGGAAGAAATTCTGGATCATTTTTCTCACGCAGATATTTCCGAAACGCTGCGTTATATTGGCGCAGGAAAGGGAAAGACCGCCGATTAAGACGGTCTATCACTAAAGTCATTTTATTTCATAGATACAATGGCTTGATAAACTTCCTCACGGAAATCGTCGTTATTGAAAACGTCCACATCATTTTCAATCAAATCAGTTTCCTGCAAAACCTTGCAAATTGCGCGGATAGAAGAGAAACGAGCAAAATCTTCCGCTATGCGAATAATTTTGATCAGGTCGGCAGGTGTAACAACTTCTTTTCCGGCAAGGTCTAAGAATTGCGGCGCGTGAAAGAAATTTTCATCTTCACATCTGAAAGCTAATTCATAGGCAACGGTCAGTTTTTTTACAAGTTCACTTGTTTTGATTTTATCCATATGAAACCCTCCTTTGCTTTTATTATACAAACAAGGGGAAATAAATCAACAGCTTCATCGAAAGAAAGGAACGCAAAAATGAAGAGAATCGCGTACATCGCAGTAACAACGGCGCTCACACTGGGCGCTTTTTTCGTAGGCAAAACCTGTTTCCCGAAAACGGAAATCCGAACCGAAACCGTAGAAATCGTTCCGGACGGCTACGTTGACACCGGAAGCGAAGAGTTCCTGAACAACTATGTAGACATGCGCCAGGTGGTAGATTTTACCGCAAGCGAAAACGGGTTACATCTGTACATGTCGGACGGTTCCGGATATTACTGGGAAAAATAAGGATTGGAGAATATAAGGAGAAACGCAAAAATGAAGAAAAACAAAGCAGAACCAGCTGTTGTATACATGCATTGGCGATTAAACAAGGAGGTAAACGAAGAAATGAAAGCGAGAACAAGCGAGGAACTGTACACATTAACAGAGGCAAGGCAGATTATCTGCGCCGAGCAGGAATGCAAAAAAGAAAAGGCTATACAGAAGATTCTGGGCATTGGTCTGGTGGCTGTCGGAATTGCAGCGGCTCCTTTGACCGGAGACGGAAGCGCAACTATTGTGCTTGTACCGGCTGGAATCGGTCTTTTTATGACCAAAGTAAACGTTTTTAAGTTAAGATAAGGAGGAAAAAGCGAAATGTGCATGACAAGAGAAGAGTTCTCAGGCACACGCTGGCGGATGAGCTATGAAGAATACCAGCGCTGTTATTGTCCAGACTGTAACAAGGCAGATTGTCCACACCGGGATGCGTATAGAAGAGTTCCGGCAGTTGATGGTGGTCTGGGATTGTGCCCGAATTTAGAGGAGGAAGCGAAATGAGCAAAAAAATGAGGAAATGGGAAATCGTGAGAGTGGCGAAACAGCTGCCGTACATCACTGAAGAGGATATCTTACGGATGAGGAAGGATGAAACGACAGAAAACGACTGCATCCGGATCATGACGCAGCGCAGAAAGGACTGGGACTGAGCATCTATCGAAAGATAGGTGCTATTTTTATACCCAAAGAAAACTAAATAGCGATAAAAATAAAACGCAAATAAAAGGAGATTAAAATTATGTGCAGAAGTTTTGAAGTAATTAGCGGTAAGGTAAACAAAGGCAACGTTGAGTTCCTGAAAGGTGTATGCAAATCTGCTCTGGATGCAGGCGAGGGCGTAACCATCCTGAAAATCCCGGTTGAGCTGATGGAAATCGACACACGTTATCAGACGGAAACCAGAACCGGCAGGGATTTACGTTACTTGACGAATGCCTGGAATGAATCGAAGCTGCTTCCTCTGGTTGGCGTGCCGCACTGGGAAGAAGGTAAGGTGTATTTGGTTGATGGTTATGGAAGATGGATTGCGAGCCAGATCGTAAACAAAGAGAAATACAAAGAACTGAAAGTCATGATTCTGTTGGATGCGCCGCAGGACAAAACGGATCGCCTGAAGTACGAGGCGGAAATGTATGCATTCCAGAATAAGCAGGTTGCAAACATGACACCGATTCAGAAGCACGGAGCCATGTTGATTATGGGCGATAAGGCAACCCTGAAACTGGAAGAGCTGCGTAAAAAATACGGCTTTGAGTTCGTGGCAACAAAAGGAGCGAGAGAAGCGCATGTGTTAGGAAGCTACACAGAAACGCTTGATCTGTGCGGAAAAGAAGGCGGAAAGGCAGCTGATTATGTTTTTGATGTGCTGTTTAAAGCTGGCTTTGATCGTAAGGCAAATGGATATGCCGCCTATATGCTGAGAGGATTGAGAGATATGTATACACTTTATCCGGACGATCGCAGAGATACAAAGAGGGCGCTTGTTGATCTGCTTAGAAGCATTGATGGCACGCACTTGAAGGCGGAAGCGGTTACGAAATATCCGGTGTTAGATACAAGAATCGCCGTATCTCTGTATTTGGAAGATAAAATTTCCGGCGAGCTGTGTCTGGACAAGATGCGCCGCGTAGAAAACGGAAAAGTCGTACATATTGCGTAAATACATAGTTAGACCATGCATCGGAGCTAATCCGGTGTATGGATGTGGCTATGTGCCGCAAGAAAAAAGCGAAAGGAGAATATGTATGAGCAACAAGACAAGGCTGACAAAAGACGGTCGGAAAATGCAGAAGTTTCTGAAGAAGTACGGCTACGATGTTGGACGGAAACATGCCGGACATCTTATTTACGAGAAAGATGGTGTCCCATATAAGGCAAGCATCGGAAATCACAAACCGATGAACAAAGGGTTCCAGCGGCGAATCATGAAAGAAGCGGCAGCTGCTGCATCGGCAAACGCATAAGTGAAAGGAGAGTACGAAAATGACAATGAGAGAAAACTTAGAATTTTTAAAGAAGGATCGTAAGGTAAATGACGCTTTTTTACGGAAACTGGAAAGCGTCGGATTCGAAATTGAATACGGAAAATTTAGCTATTGGAGCGGTCAGGAGTATATCACAGTCGGACGGCAGAAAATCTGGCTGGTAAAAGAAGAGCACAGCGGAAACAACAATCTTGATTGTGTATGGCGCTACCAGAACGATGTTGTCCGTGACATTCAGGAGGCGATCAAGGAAGAGAGAGCGCTGGCAGAAACAGGAGATCAGATTGTAGAAGAGTTTTTTGAGTCGTTTGACAAAGAGAAAAAAGAGAAAACGGAACTTGAAAAAGCGGTTGATCTGCTGCGCCCGTTGCTGGAAGGCATGGCGGAAGGCAGAAACGAATCCGTGGAAGTCGTAGCGGACGAAAACGAATACGGCGAAAAAATTATTACCGTCGTGATTGATGGATACGATTATCCGGTTAATGTAACGTCGGAAAATGTTCGCAGCATGGTCAAGAGTGTTGTGGACAAAGTAGCTTTCAAGCTATAGGGAAAGGAAAGTTCATGTATAGAGTTGAGTGGCTAAATGATAATGGAGACACATGCATTAAAAGTGGATTTAAAACGAGCGAAGAAGCTCACGAATGGATTAGAAAACGCCATTTTAAGAAATTTGCTTTTCCAATGGTGTTTTATGACGAAGAGTAGAAATGCGTGTTTCTTTGGAGGAAAGGAAGGTGAAAATATGAGTAAATTAAGAGTATGGTGGATTCCACAAGCAGGTGCAACAGAGGATTCATTTTATGTTCCTGTAGAAACAGTTGAAGAAGGCAAAAAAGTAATGGATATGTTGGCAGCATATGATGCATATCAAAGACAGAATAGAATCAAACCTGATTATTGTAATTGTGGTGGAGTTCAGAGATGGGATGAAGATTCTCAAGACTGGGAAGATTGGTACATGGAAACAGAAGATGACTACTTTGATGACGTGGATGATTATTGTGAGCAATGTGAAAAAGCAGACGATCTTGAAGAATTTACGCATGAATTATTTAAACAGATTGATTGGGAAAATTTTAAAAATGGAAAAAATTAACCAAATTCGTGAACTGGTAAGAGAAATTAAATCTTATGATGATGTTTTGTATATGTATGAGGGAGATAAAATCGACCTTGAAGTAAAAAAACAGGAACTATGGGATTTATTACAAGAATTATAATGGTTGAAACTAAGGTTTTGGGAGGGATATTATGTGGACACCTTGCGATGAACCAATAGAAGAATTTAACGAAGAAACAGGGAAAATGGAAACACATTATCATTGTCCATTTGCAGATACTTATACAGGCTATGAAGATGAGATGTGTAGAAATTGTTGTGGAATCGGCGTAGATGAATGATTTTAAACTGAGATTTCATTACAAAGAATTAAGTCGAAACCGCCTTATTACAGGCGGTCTATGCAAGATAGTAACTTGTATACTGATGATGACAAACTAAATCTGAATGGAGGATGATATTATGGCAAATATTATGGAACAGTTAGAGGCGTTAAGTAATAAAGATTGGCAGAATTTATTTTCTGCTATAGAGGAAGATTCACGGAGACGGGTTGCAAGTCTGAAAGAAGATTTGCAGTATAGATACATTGGAGAGGTTGATTGTCCAACAGAAATGTATCAAGATTTCGCAACTGTAAAAGATGTAGAGGGAAAGGGAAAGACAAATTGGTTTGTTTGTTCTGATGGTTCATTTTTTACTTGTGATGACGCAACTGTTGATGCTCTTTATGATAGTGGCAGAGTGGTTGATTATGAATTTCCATTTGAAACAGAAAGAATGGAAAAGTATGAACGGCTTTCAAAGGATGAAAGAATTTCTTTTCGGGTAGCCCTGCAAGGAATTTTAGAATCAGAAGCAAAAGAAATTGTATGTTGGGAATTAGGTATTCCTGCTTATGATAACGTATATGTATTTGAAATTTCAGAGACTTATGTTGATAGTTCAACTAAGGAAGAAGAGATTAAAACATGTACAAGGAATATAGAAGCTGATAGTGAAGCAAATGCAAAGGAGAAACTTGATTCTGAGTTATTTAAAATTGGATCTGTTGTTAGTAGTGGAAGGAGGTTTACAGCAGAAGACAACAGAAAAATGCGTGAATCTGGTAAAATATTTGGATATAGAGGAGGCATACCATATACAATTACTTTGAAGAACAGAGAGATTGTTCTTAAAGAAATAAAAAAGAATGATTTATTTTAACAAATAAACCAAAATTTCTTTGAAAGGAGTAAAGAGAAATGTCAAGTATTGAGGAATCAAAAGAAAAAGCACGGAACTTAGATGAACTTATGGATCATCTGATTAAGTTGATTGAATCAGCTGACAAGCGGTTTGCATTTGAATTTTGTGCAGGTGGCACAATGGAAATTTATGACAAAGAAAAAGAAATCGGTTATGCGGTTCACATTGCACCGATTGAATATGATGAATATGGAAATGCAACAAATTTATAGCAACCGCAAAGGCAGTTAGGAGAATAATCTACTAGATGCCTATTTTATTATAAGGAGGAAAAACAAATGGGAAGCATGACAATTGAAATTAAAAATAATCTGGGAAAAGATGTGGATGCGTCTTTTGTAGACGGGAAAATTTGCCTGAATTGGGCGGAAACAAAACGGAAACTCGGAGATCTGAATCCGGGAGATGTTTTTAAGGGCAAAAGCGAAACCGAATATATCGTTTGTGGGCACGAGCATTTCGAAACTTATGTTGTAAGAAGGGAACTTCTTAATGAGACAATGAAATTCGGTGATACGAATAATTGGGCTGAAAGTAAGATTAGGAAGTATTTAAACGAGGATTATGTTCGGGTGATCCAGGGAGAATTTGGCAATGGAAACATCGTAGCATTTGAACGAGATTTAATCTCTTTGGATGGATATAACGACTATGCAACATGTGTCGATAAGATCAGTATGATGAATATTTTGGAATACATGAAATATCACAAATATGTTGGTAATTGTGATTCTTGTCATGCACTCATCACTCCCAGCTCAACTCCTTCAGGCTATGGCGCTTACGATGTTCGGTGTGTCTGTGGCGGTGGCAACGTCTTCTGCCGCTGGTGTAGCAGTGGTTTTGGCGTGCGTCCGTTTTTCGTCTTAAAATCTTCAATCTTCGTATCCTGAAAATTTGATTATAAAGCGAAATGTGGGCAGCTGGAGAATAACAATCTGGCTGCCTATTTTATTACAAGAAAGCGAGGAAACGATTATGAACGAATATTTAAAACGGGCAAAAAACTTTTTAAATAAGGCGAATGCAAAGTGTGAAATTGTGTATGGTGGTATTTCACGAAATGAGAATTGGAAAGAGAAAGAAAAAAGAAATTGGTATGATGTAACAATCACAACACTAAGAGGCAAAATGACATTCACATTCTGGGATAGCATTCACAATACAGAAATTTCCACAATGACATTTGAGGAATATGCAAAAAAGAAACTCAAATATAACAGAGTTGAAGATATGTCATATGGTGAAAAGGTAAAAGCTAAAAATGATTTAGACAGATTAAAGGCAAAGGCTGTGCCAAACGAATATGATGTGCTTGCTTGTTTAGAGAAATATGATCCAGGAACTTTTGAAGATTTTTGTTCAGAGTTTGGATATGACGAAGACAGTAAAACGGCAGAGAGAATTTATATTGCAGTTATTAAGGAGTATAAAGACTTAACAAAGATTTTTACAGAAGAACAGATGGAAGAATTAAGTGAAATTCAGTAGGAGGTATGATTATGAGTTATTTGTTCTTATTCAAAAAAAAAGATTCTGATGACAGAGATTGTTGTGCATATATTGATTCAAAGAATCCGCGATTTGAATGCAATCATTATTTTGGAAGTGTCGGCTTAAATGGAGCTTGTTATACAGGACATGAATTTCCTGCTTATGAAGACATTGAAACGGTATTGACTAAGGCAGAATACAACGAATTGGTTCAGTTCAGCAAGGCAATTAATGATTTAGGATATGGAATTACAAAGGGAGATGAACGTTACAATAAAGGAATTACTCTAGCAAAGCCAGTACAGCATATTTATGATAAGCTCAAATCTGAAGAAGCAAAAGAATTTCAGCAAAAAATCATTGAAAGTGAAATCGAATATATGAAGGACGAATATTCATTGGATGATGCAGATATTGAGAAGATATTTGATGGATATTATTTGGATTACAGAGACAGGGGAATTATTGGCAGCGTGTTCAAAGACAGTTCAGACTTAGGACACGAGGAAGCATGGAGTCTTGGATATATTAAAAATGGAGATTCTATTGCAGATAGATATTTCGATTATGAAAAGTTTGGAGAGGATTTAGTCAATGAGGATGAAAATTATCTCGAACTTGATGACGGACGGGTTGTAAGTCTGAATTATTAGAAGGGAGACCAGCTATGAAAAGTCAACCATAAATTAGTAAAAAATTTCTTTTTCATATCGGTGGTAAAAAAGGGTAACTTTA
>PPYE01661876.1_pt1 | contig 29243 bp, 25 predicted proteins | sample 1559881 | NCBI WGS metagenome assembly PPYE01 (sample SAMN08240022, study PRJNA423297) | Human gut metagenome, whole genome shotgun sequencing project. | reverse complement strand
ATTCAAGGCTAACCTTAAGCCTTGTTTTTTAAGAATTTTCAGGGTCTGTGTATGATTCAATCTTCAATTCTCAAGGTTCGTTTTTGTGATTTCCTGCCCGCTGTCGTTTCTTTGTTTCTCAGGAGCAACTCGTTTATCTTATCATAAGCTTTCGAGTTTGTCAACCACTTTTTTCATTTTCTTTTTCTCATTTTCATGAGATCTTCTTGTCAGCCAGGAAGATGCATCAGCATTTCCAGTTCTCACAAGGGCCTTTCCAAACCATGGGATTCAAGGGAGAAACCCTTTGATTTCCTTGGTTTTTCAGGCTTTTTTCGCCGCCGGATCAGCGGCGCGAGGATTATAATATCACTCCCCGCGCCAAATGTCAACAGCTTTTTTCATATTTTTTATATTTTTTTGTTTTTCCGGATAATTCCTTGATTTTATTGGTTATACCTGGACCATTCTTCTTGCTCTGTCCATAGCTTCTTCCGTATCTTTGGCTCCTCCAAATTTTATCTGAACCAGATCCCGAAGCAGGCAGGCAGTTTTTTCGACGCCCAGCGCCTGGCTGTTTATTAAAAGATCCTTATGCTGCATATCATGAGGCAGGCAGCGGGCAAAAGTCATATGATAATCCTGTCTGGCCCTGTCTACTGTTACAGTCATCATACGGGCCGTCTTTTCATCCATGCCGAATCGTTCCATGCAGACCTGTACCCTGCTTTCCAAGGGTGCGTAAATAAAGACACTGAGATGATTCTTTCGTTGTCCCAGAATGTAATCGGCACAGCGCCCTACGAAAACGCAGGAGCCCTGATCCGCCAGATTCAAAACGATCTCTTTCTGCCGCTGAAACAGATGATACCGTACATCACTGGAACCGTTCCCCAAGGGATACTTCATCATAAAGTATGGATCTTCTGACGCTCTTTTCAGATCATTTATGATCGATACAGGCAAATGCTCCTGTCTGGCACGTTCTTCTACTGCATCCCGGTCATAAAAATTTACATCCAGAAGCTGGGCCAGCCTTCTGGCAATGGGACGCCCCATACTGCCGAACTGGCGGCTGATGGTTACAACATAGTTCTCCATTCCGCTCCCCCCTTTTCTCAGGTGTGCTGTTTCGATAATTTCTTAATATAATGTTTTTATAAAGATACGTATAGCACGATTTTTCGGGGATTGTCAATATTTTTCTGATTTTTCCTGTCACTTTTTTTGTTTGTCTGACGATTCTTTCTTGTCTGATATCGGGATCAATAAAAAATAATCTTTTCTAAATCCGCAGGATTTACCCGACAGGTCACCGACTGGACCCACTCCACCTGATAGTCCCGAAGTTCTCTTTCCTTAATCCCTTCCAGGATTCCATCTTTCCACTCCATCAGCCTTTCCAGTTCACTCTCTGAACCCGTGCCATATATGTCAATGATCAGATTTCCTTCCTCCGTCCATATATCCGGACGGCATACCTGGCTGTTATAGACCACCGACACCTCCATGGTATTGACCGGCACCGACTCATCCGATTCAAGGGACCGGACGGCACTGTCTGTGTAAGATAAAACGCGGAAAGGCCCTTCTGCCGTATCCAGGCTGCAGGTATAGTTTTCTGTCTCAAGCTGCCCTTCCTCCACCGCAATTTTTCTATATGTAAAACCGGAAAATTCACCGAAGGCAACTCCAGCACCCATGCCTCCAAGAAGCACGCCCAGACAAAGCATTCCTCCCGCCAGCAATCTCAGCTTTTCCCTTTTCATCCTACTTCTCTCCTCTCTTCTTTCTCCAGAAAAAGGTTCCTCCAAACAACGTCAGAGATCCGCAGCATAAAACTGCTCCAAAACAGCAGCACACCAGGCCAGCCAGAGGATATCCCTGGATCCATAAAACCGCCAGCATCCCAAAAAGGAACAAAAAAAGAAGTCCCAGAAGCCCAAAGAAACCCGCCCCACAGATTACGGCGGCATTCCACACCAGACGGCAGCAGGCTGCGGCAATCCATACAGCCAGCCGCACCGCATTTTTAAAGAAACTGCCGGCAGACCCCAAAATGCCTCTGCCTTTTCCTGTCCTTTTCCCCAGCTCTCCATACTCCTGCAGCTGCTGCTTTCGGCCTGCCTTCCGCTCCGCACGCTTCTCTTCTGCCCTCACTGCCAGAGCATCTGCCTTTTTCCTGATAAATAAAAAAGGTTTTCGAAACTGTCTTCGAAGAAACTCCAGCGTCCTTTGTATCCCGTTTCCGAATCCTGCTGCTGCCATCCGGATCCATTTCCAGATTTTTTCAGGAAAGCCGGCTTCAGGAAGAGTTTCCTTCTTGTCATAGGAATCCCCGCCGCCTTCTCTTTTCCTCTGCTTCCTGCCGTCTGTTCCTTCCGTTCCTTTGCGCTGGGGCCAGATGCCGGAAAGTTTGGCCGACAATTTCTTAATCTGCCCGGATTTCCCCGTCCTGTCCGATTCATACTCCGGTTTCACATGATAAGCCTCCAGAATCTGCCCGGCAAGTTCTTTCACCGGTCCGAAATCCCCGATGGCCTCCTCTTCACTGAGACCGCTTTTCATCTTCATCTCAATATGCTGGGAATACTCCGCCAGAATATCCTCCTGCTCTTCATCCTGCAAAATCTTCAGATATGCACGCAGTTCATCAAAAAATTCCTGTCTATTCATCTTCTCCTCCACTCTGCTTCTGCAGGAATGCAGAAACTCTGTCTTTCAGCTGCAGCCATTCCGTCTCCAGGGAATCCCGGTACAGAATGCCGGCGGCAGTCAGATGATAATATTTCCGCGGCGGCCCTTCTGTGGATTCCCGGAGATAAGTCTCAAAATAATGTTCATTGGTCAGGCGTTTTAACAACGGGTAGATGGTCCCCTCATTGACATCAATGACCTTGGAAACCTCTTCTACCAGTTCGTAGCCGTACATGTCCTTCTTGCGGACTGACTCCAGCACAATTAATTCCAGTACGCCTTTCTTAAATTGTGGATTCATAGGGTTCCTCCCTGAATACGCGCCCTCTGTCCAAAAGGCGCTTTCTGATTACTATATTATACACACTACTATATAATGTCAAGTACTGATAAATATAAAATAGCGGCCAAACCATTTTGCTCTGGTTTAACCGCTGTTTTGTCTTTTTGATCTTTGTTTTCCCGTTTCTGTCTGCGAACCAAACTGCCGTCTTAGTCTTCCAGCTCGTCCTCACTTACCAGCTCATCGAACTCTGCAGAGTCCAGCATCTCGTCAAAGGCATCGGATACGATCTCGAATTCCTCATCATCCTCGATGTTCTCCAGATTCGGCTGGCCGTCCTCATCCTCGGAATAGCGGTACAGATAAACCTCACCGTCTTCTGCCGCCTCGCCTTCCATGGGAAGAAGGGCAATGTACTCTTTGTCTCCGGCCTGGAAAATATTAATCACAATACATTCCAGCGTGGTATCATCATCCAGAGTCAGGGTAACCGTAGTCTCCTCTGCCTCTTCTCCGTTTTCGCCCAAATTCCAGTTTAACTTATCGTTATCTTTCATCGGTGGTTCCTCCTAGGCCTTTATTCATATACACTGTACCAAAAAGTGGGGAGAAAAGCAATAGATTTCCTAATATTCGATGCCTTCCCGGGCTCCGATCCCTTTCTCGTAAGGATGGCGCACTGCTCTCATTTCCGTAATATAATCGGCCGCATCAAGGATTTCCTGCCAGGGATTTCTCCCGGTAAGGACCACTTCCAGTCCCGCCGGCCGTTCTTTTAAGAAACGGTTTACCAGTTCCTTATCCACCAGGCCTCCATTGCATACCCCCAGGATCTCATCCAGAATCAGAAGGTCTGCGTCTTCGGCAAGCTTCCAGGTCTTTCGAAACTGCTCTGTATAATACAGTCCCGCTTCTTCTTTCTCCTTCTGGCTCATCTGGAAGGTAAAGCCAAAGGTCTTCTGGCAGGGCATCACTTCTATTCCCCGAATATTTCGCAGTACCGGCACCTCCCCGGAATTCTCCGTTTTAAGGAAGCGGGAAATCAACACCTTCCGCCCTCTGCCTGCGGCCCGAAGGGCGAGCCCCAAAGCCGCCGTCGTCTTTCCTTTTCCGTCACCACAGTAAATATGAATTCTTCCCGGTTCTTCTTTTTTCATTTTGCCTCCTGTTCCAGATACTCCTTTACAAAGCGGGATACTTCCTGCTTTTTATGGTATCGTTCTTTCACGTAATAAACATGGAGCCGTTCCTTTGCCCGGGTCATGGCCACATAAAACATCCGCCGCTCCTCTTCCATATCCGCATCCAGGAAGGCCTTATGGTGAGGGGTCACCCCCTCATTGGCATCCAGGATAAAGACTACCCTAAATTCCAGCCCCTTGGAGCTGTGCATGGTCATAAGAGAAACGCCCTCCCGCTTCTGATTCCGCTCTCTGGCCTGTTCCTTTAACTGTTCCCGATAGCGGGCAATGTGCTGAAACCATGCTTCCGCCGTCTGAAACTGAGCCGCGCTTTCCTGCACCTGATCCGCGATCTCGTAAAGTTCCTCCGGCTTCATCCTGCGGAAAGCGGCATATTCCTTCAGAAATTCATTATACCCCACTGCCTTGCGGATGTAATTCACCGCTGCAGCCGGCGCCATCTTTTTTATGGACATCAGATGGATTTCCAGATCCTCGATCCGCTCCACCATCCATCCCTTGTCCTGGTAGAATGATTTCACCTGTTCCCAGTTAATCATCTCTCCCTCCAGAGCATCCCGGCTTACGTAGCGTTTCGGCCGGTTGATAATGGAGAGAATCCTGGCCCGTTCCATATGTCCCCTGGCTGCCAGAATATAATCCAGAATATTCCGGGCAATCCAGTGATCGAAAAGATTGGGAAGTTCATCCCGCAGGCAGAAGGGAATGTTATACTCCATCAGCTTCTCCACCAGAAGTCTGGGGCCCAGATTCGTCCGGAACAGAACAGCCATCTGCTCCCATTTCACTCCCGCCTTTGCGTAATCCCGAAGTTCCCGGCAGATGGCCTCCGCCTCCATGGCCCCATCCTGAAATACCCTGGTGATCACCGGACGGCCCGGTCTGCGCACAGCCCGGATTTCCTTGGCAAATCGGGTCTTATTATGTGCGATAAGCCTTCCTGCTGCCTCCACAATCTGCGGCGTGGACCGGTAATTTACATCCAGAAGCACTCTGCCGCACTGGGGATAATCCTTGGGGAACCCCAGCATCAGCTCTGGCCTGGCTCCCCGGAACCGGTAAATGGACTGGTCGTCATCTCCCACAATAAACAAATTGTTTCCCGGCAGCGCCATCATCTTTACCACTTCATACTGAATGCGGTTAATATCCTGAAACTCGTCAATGAGGATGTACTGATACTTCCTCTGCCAGGCAGAAAGGATATCCTTCCGCTCCCGAAACAGCCGGTAGCACATCACCAGCATATCGTCAAAGTCCAGAAGTCCCCGGCGCCCCATCTCCTGCTGGTAATTCTCGTAAAGCTGCTTAAATATCTCCTCGGAACAGTTTTTTGCATAATAATGTTCCAGGGGAATCATCTCCCCCTTTACCATGCTGATCTCGCTTAAGATAGAGCGGATAAACTCCCCCTCATCTTCCACATCCAGAGACAGCCGCCCCATCTCTTCCCGGATGAACTGCACCTGCTGCTCTTCTCTTACGATATTTCCTCCGTCATACTGGTACGCCAGCTTTAAGATGCGGAAAAATACAGAGTGGAAGGTGCCAAAACTGACCCTTCCACCTGTCTGTTCCATATCATAAGCCAGATACCGCTCTTCCATCTCCCGGGCAGCCGCCCTGGTGAAGGTGATCACCAGGATATTGGATGGACTTACCCCCTGGTTCTCCACCAAATTCCGAACACGGCCCACGATCACCGTGGTCTTTCCCGATCCCGGTCCGGCCAGAACCATCATAGGTCCCTTTCCATGACGCACCGCTCTGGACTGTGCTTCATTAAATGGCATCTGTACTCCTTTATCACCGGGGCCCAAAACCTTTGGCCCCTGTATCATCGATTATGAAAGTTTTTCAATTCCTGCACGGATCCGTGCCAGGGACTCTTCCTTTCCCAGCACCTCCATGATCTCCGTAGCTCCTGCCGGCGTCATCTGACGGCCGGACACCGCCGTACGGATGGGCCACATCACAAATCCGGTCTTATATCCCTTCTCATTTACATACTCCATCAGGCGCTTGTAAAGTCCGTCATTGGAGTAATCCGTCTGCTCTTCCAGAATGGGAAGAACATCCTGAAGCACCTGAAGAGAAGTCTCAGCCGTACACTTCATCTTCTTATGGGTATACATGGACACATCGTATTCCGGCATCTCCTCAAAGAAATCAATGTGACCGGCAATGTCCGGGAAAATCTCGATTCTGGTCTTTACCATATTGGCAATCTTCCGCAGATCCAGATCCTTGTGGATCACCGCCTGGATATAGGGAAGAGCCATCTCATAGAATTTCTCAAAATCCATGGCCTTCATATACTCGCCATTCATCCACTTAAGCTTTGTCATATCAAATACCGCCGGAGACTTGCTCATCCGGTGATAGTCAAATTCCTTCACCATCTCCTCTAAAGAGAAGATTTCCCGGTTTCCCTCAGGGGACCAGCCTAAAAGAGCCACATAATTCACCACGGCCTCCGTCAGAAATCCCTGCTCGATCAGGTCCTCATAGGAAGAATGGCCGCTGCGCTTGCTTAACTTCTGGTGCTCTTCATTGGTGATCAGCGGGCAGTGCACATATACCGGCACCTCCCAGCCAAACGCCTGGTAAAGACGGTTGTATTTCGGCGCAGAAGAAAGGTATTCATTTCCCCGTACCACATGGGTAATTCCCATCAGATGATCGTCCACCACATTGGCAAAGTTATACGTTGGATAACCGTCGGACTTAATCAGCACCATGTCATCCAGTTCCGAGTTATCCACTGTGATATCGCCATAAATCTCATCATGGAAGGTGGTGGTTCCTTCAGTGGGGTTATTCTGGCGGATTACGTAGGGAATTCCCGCCTTCAGATTTGCCTCGATCTCTTCCTTGGAAAGATGGAGACAGTGCTTGTCATAGGACATGATGATCTCGCCGTTCTCCTCCCGGCGCAGACTCTCCAGCCGCTCCGGGGTGCAGAAGCAGTAATAAGCCTCACCCTTGTCGATCAGCTCTTTGGCATACTTTAAATAAATGCCGGATTTCTGCCGTTCACTCTGTACGTAAGGGCCGCAGCCGCCGTCCTTGTCCGGACCTTCATCGTGGATCAGTCCCGTCTCCTGAAGAGTCCGGTAAATGATCTCCGTAGCGCCTTCCACATAACGCTCCTGGTCCGTGTCCTCTATACGAAGAAGAAAATCGCCGCCCTCATGTTTTGCAATCAGGTATGCGTACAATGCTGTTCTCAAATTTCCTACATGCATCCGTCCCGTGGGGCTGGGTGCATATCTGGTTCTAACCTTCATGATACACTCTCCTAAATTTCATTCTCTAAACCATCTACCATTATAAAGCAAAGCCGCTGAAATGACAATGCCTTCTTCCCCTCATCCGGGGCTCTGCCCTGCATATTACCGGGTTGCCACCCACTCCATAGCCACCACCCAGGTCAGGCGGTTCTGCTCCCATATGGTACTGTACTCAGAAAGAGGCATGGGGCAGGCCACTTTTCCGGTCTCTAAGGTAACGCTGGGCACCGGACTGCTGCTTAACTGGATCCAGTCTTTGTATCCGCCGCCGCCCTCAGAAGGAAGCAGACGGTAACCGCCGGTTACCATTGACATAAGATTCGCCAGCTCGGAAGACTCTTCCTGCACTTTATTCCCCAGTATGTCCCAGTATATTACATCACCCATGGAATGATAATGAATTACGGCTTTCCAGTTATAGCGGGAATCATTGTAAAGATTCATCAGAGCCTGCGTCTCCGGCTCCGTACCGGGCGCAGTTCCCTTGTATCCGGAATAAGAAGGGAATTCCGTAGAAGAAACCTGTTCCCAGAGCGCATCGAAATTCAGGTTCAAGTCTACGCCCTCTGCATTAGCCTTCCACTTGGAAAAATACGCAGCCGTATCATCTGTGGTCCGTCCTGCGGCCGTATCCATTACATAGCAGGTGCTGATGGTGTCCTTTAACGCCTGGGAGCGGATCAGATCCGGTCCGAACTGGCTGATGGTCACACCATCCGGATTTGTCATGGGCACAAAGTGCACCGCCACCTGGCTGAACATGGAAGACAGCGGGTTTCCGTTAAAAGAACCGGTATCATAATTAGCCAGAGCCAGTTCCATCTGCTGCATTAAAAGCAGGGGATTTAAATATTCCCGGCCATGAATGCCTCCCTGGATCAGAATGTGCCGCGGCGCGCTTGTATTGCCGATAATGCAATCATAGATGGCCCGTCCATCCAGGGATGTGCCGATGGTATTCACCTGCATCTTGCTTCCGTACTTTGCCTTTAACGTATTGATATCCTGGACCATCTGATCGTAAGAATATTTCTCCACCGGCTTTACTACCGGGTTCGTCACATCGTAAATCTGCGCGTTGGATGCAGCACTGCTCTGGTCCAGGCTCTGCTGGATCTGCGTAGTCTGCTGATTGGCAAAACCAGGGCCAAGGGAATAATCTGTGCCGGATGTGGCCTGGGATACCGTATCGGATGCCGCCGTACCGGTTCCATTTTCCGTGCGGATGATCTTGGTAGCGGTTCCTTCCTCCGTGGTCTGACTGCCGGATGAAGCCGGTTCCGATGAAGCCGTTCCGTCTGTGGTTCCGGAAGATGGTGCGGAGGGTTCTGACGTTCCCTGGCTCTCCTCCTGACCACCCGGAAATGCCGGAACCATTACAGCGGATTCCATGGTATCTCCGCCTTTGTCTGCTTCTTCTGCCCAGACAGAAAGAGGGGAAGCAAAGGCCAGCATCACTGCCCCTGCCAGAACCGCCAGCCGGCGGCCTGCCCCTCTTCCCGCAGAAAGGTGTTTTTTTCTATTATAATTTCTCATAAAACGCTGTCCTCCTGCTGTAAAATTCTCATGCTGCTCTCTCAAAGGCAGATAAGTCTGCCCTAACATCATCTTATCGATTATAGCATACTTTCTCAACCGCAAATTTTTACAACTTTCTTACAAATATGACAAAACCACGAAAAAAGCCGCGGCAGATCTCTCCGCCGCGGTTTCGCTGCTTATTAAAATTGCCTTTATTTATTCGCCGTCCTTATGGCCGCCCTGATGCTTGGGCACACCCTTAGCTGCCAGATCGCCTGGCTTCATGCTCAGATTGATGCGTCCCATCTTGTCCACTTCGATTACCTTTACCGTAACCTCATCGCCGATGTTCACCACATCTTCTACCTTGGCTACCCGCTTATCAGAAAGCTTGGAAATATGGATCATACCATCCTTATTGGGGGACAGCTGTACGAAAGCGCCAAAATTCATGATCCGGACTACCGTTCCGTTTAATACCATGCCGGGCTCGATCTCCATAACAATGCTCTCAATAATCTGGATGGCTTTCTTAATCATAGCCGCATCCGTTCCGCACACAGCTACTGTTCCATCGTCATCGATATCAATCTTAACGCCAGTCTCCTCGATAATCTTATTGATCACCTTGCCCTGCTTGCCTACCACATCACCGATCTTAGCCGGGTCAATGGTGATAGTCTCGATCTTGGGAGCGTACTTGCTGATCTCAGCCCGTGGCTTATCAATTACAGGAGCCATAACCTGGTCCATAATATACATTCTGGCTTCCTTGGTTCTGGCAATGGCCTCCTCTACAATGGGACGGGTCAGACCGTGAATCTTAATATCCATCTGGATCGCTGTGATTCCCTTATGGGTTCCGGCCACCTTAAAGTCCATATCGCCGAAGAAATCTTCCAGGCCCTGGATATCGGTCAGCACCAGATAATCATCATCGGTATCACCCGTTACCAGGCCGCAGGAAATTCCAGCTACCATATCCTTGATGGGCACGCCGGCTGCCATCAGAGACAGGGAAGATGCGCACACCGATGCCTGGGATGTAGAACCATTGGACTCCATGGTCTCCGATACGGTGCGGATGGCGTAGGGGAACTCTTCCGCAGAAGGCAGCACCGGTAAAAGTGCACGCTCTGCCAGAGCACCGTGGCCGATCTCACGCCGTCCCGGTCCGCGGCTGGCTCTTGCTTCGCCTACGGAATAACCCGGGAAATTATAATGATGCATATATCTCTTTTCTGTAACAAACTCATTTAATCCGTCTACCTTCTGCACCTCGGACATGGGCGCCAGCGTACAGATATTCATAATCTGCGTCTGACCTCTGGTAAACATGCCGGAACCGTGAACTCTGGGAAGCAGGTCTACTTCTGCGGCCAGAGGACGGATCTCGGTAATCTGGCGTCCGTCCGGTCTCTTGTGATCCTTTAAGATCATCTTCCGGACCGTCTTTTTCTCATACTGGTAAATGGCATCGCCCAGCATAGCCAGTGCTTCTTCATCCTCTGCAAAAGCCTCAGTCAGGCGCTCGGTAATCCGGGCAATATTCTCTTCACGCTTCTGCTTCTCATCGGTAAAGACAGCCTCCTCCATCTCTTCCTGGGGAACCAGCTCCTTAATCCGGGCAAACAGCTCCTCCGGAACGGCATAAGACTCATAGGTGTGCTTTTCTTTTCCGCACTCGGCAATGATCTTGTCAAAAAACGCAATGAGAGTCTGGTTTACCTCATGAGCCTTGTAAATAGCTTCGATCATCACATCCTCCGGAACTTCATTGGCTCCGGCCTCGATCATGATCACCTTTTCTCTGGTGGAAGCCACCGTAAGAGCCAGATCCGATACCTGCTTCTGGGCATTGGTTGGGTTAATGATAAACTCACCGTCAATCAGGCCTACCTGGGTAGCCGTACAGGGTCCGTCAAAAGGAATGTCGGAAATGCAGGTAGCCAGGGAAGATCCCAGCATAGCCAGAAGCTCCGGAGACGCATCCTGATCTACACACAGAACGAGATTATCTAACAGAACATCATTCCGATAGTCCTTGGGGAAGAGCGGACGCATAGGACGGTCGATTACACGGCAGGTGAGAACTGCATTCTCTGCTGCCTTTCCTTCTCTCTTGTTAAATCCTCCCGGAATCTTTCCTACGGAATACATCTTCTCCTCATACTCTACAGACAAAGGGAAGAAATCAATGCCGTCTCTCGGCTTTTCCGATGCGGTGGCGGTAGACAGCACTACCGTATCGCCGTAATGCATCAGCGCCGCGCCGTTGGCCTGAGCGGCTACTCTGCCGATGTCCACTGTCAGGGTACGGCCGGCCAGCTCTAAACTGTAACTTTTGTACTCTTTTGCCATTGCTTGTCTCCTTTTCTTTTCCTTTTTCTTCTGCCTTCAGGAAGCGCCGAAACTACTGAACTGCCCGCAGCTCATTTGTCTGCGCCCACTTCAGCGGTCTCGGAGATCTTTCCCTCCGGCAACATAATAGGGTGGAGAAAACTCCACCCTACGTTTAAGATTACTTTCTGATGCCTAACTTTTCAATTAATGCACGATAACCTTCCAGGTCAGTTTTCTTTAAGTAGTTTAATAAACCACGTCTTTGACCTACCATCATCAGCAGACCGCGTCTGGAATGATGATCCTTCTGGTTGTTCTTTAAATGCTCGGTTAACTCTGCAATTCTCTCGGTCAGGATAGCGATCTGAACTTCCGGTGAACCGGTATCACCAGGCTTTCTGCCGTACTCGGCAATGATTGCTGCTTTCTTTTCCTTGGAAATCATGGTAAATCCTCCTTAAAATAACTCTTAAATCTTACCCAAAACTAAGCTGCGGCTGGAGCAGCCTGCAACCGAGTTTCGGCGTCAATTCACACCTTCACAATATAGCATACAGGAAATCACTTGTCAATTTATTTTTAAAAGAGATGCACCAGCTTCTGCAGGGAAGCTTCCCCTTCCTTGAAAGACACTCCGGCGCCCCCATACGGCGCCAGAGCTTCATGAAGCAGACAGACCAGCCGCCCCGACCCGGTCACCTTATCACAAGTTTTCTTCTGCCGCAACCGACGTCTCCTTTTCGTCTTTTTTAAGTGCCTTTTCGTTGTCGCTCTTTGTAAATTTTTGCCTTTCCATAAGCCTGAATCCGTTCCGCTACCATCCGGTGCCTTCTGATACTTGTCTGGAGGCAGGCACCATTAACCAGCATGATCCGTTTCCCTTCCATGCTTTTAATATGCTCCAGATTAACAAAACAATTCCTGTGTATCCGCACAAAACGGTCTGCCGGAAGTCTGGCTTCCTCTGCCTTCATACTGGTGGAAATCCGGTAGCTTGCACAGGCCGTATGTACGCTGACCTCCTTTTTTCTGGACTGAATATAATAAATTTCCCGCTCTTCCAAAGCAATGGCTGTTCTCCCGAACCGCCACATATACTTTTTCTTTCGCCGCGCCGTCTCCCGCCATGCCTGTTCCACAAGCTGAAAAAAAGTGCCCCAGCTGGCTTTCATCCGGGGCACTCCATGCATCACGATAATATCATACTGTTTCATCCACAGGCTGTCAAAAAACTCTTCTTCTGTCTTCCGTCCATCGATTTCCAAAGGTTCCAGATTTTCACGGCACATCCGGAATCCCTTTTCCACATACCGCATCCATCCCTCATCCTGGCAGAACAGCAAAACCCTCATCTCATTCCACTCTCCCTTATCCATATACATCCGGCATTTCTCCGCCGCAAAAAATCACTGCGTCCGTACAATTATTGTAACGAAACGCCACTGTAAATTATTTACGAGAGCAAAAAGATTTGGTTACACATTCTTTCCTGCCCATGATCGGACAATTCCCGCTTTTCCGGGTATCCTATCTATCTCCCCGGCGGATCACATCAGAACCGGCACTGCCAGCTGCACAAGCAGCATATACACCGCTGTTCCTCCGCCTATGCTCAAAAGGATGTTATGTCTCCAGTGATGCAGCACGCCCACCAGTATGACCGAAACCACCTCCGGAAGGCCAAACGGACTGTGTGAAAAATCTACGTTTTTCAGGCAGTACACCACCAGAAGTCCCATTGTAGCATAAGGCAGGCTCCTGCTGAGATATTCCATAAACGGCGGCATTTTCCGTTCTCCCGGAAAAAGGAGAAATGGCAGGAAACGGGTAATCATCGTTCCTGCCGCCATCGCTGCCAGGATGAGAATTCCATTTATCATAGGATTTTCCATTTTAAGCCCTCTCCTTTCCCTGTTCCAGTCTGAAAAGCACGAAAGCGGCAGTAAGAATCATCACCATCGCCGGAATAATAAAAGAATCTGCCCCGAAAATCTCCAGGCAGAGAACCGACGCAGCCACTCCTGCCAGAGCCGGCCGATGATCCCGCTGACTTTCCCACTGTTCCACAAAAATCACCACAAATAAAGCCGTTAAAGCAAAATCCATTCCCGTAGTGTCAAAGGGGATCAGACCTCCTAAAACGATACCCAGAAGGGAACCGGCAACCCAGTAAAGCTGGTCCAGAAACGTAACCCAGAAATAAGCCGCTGCCCGCTCCACCCTTTCCGGCGGTTCTTCCCCGCAGATCACAGAAAATGTCTCATCTGTAAGCCCGAAGATCAGATACGGTTTCACCTTTCCTGTTCCCCGATATCGGTTCAAAACGGAAATCCCATAAAATAAATGACGCGCATTTATCATAAGAGTCATAAGAAATGCGTACAGCGGATGTACCGCCGATGCAAGAAAAGTAATCCCCACATACTGCAGACTTCCCGCATAAACAAATACGCTCATGGCCGCCGCCCACCAGAAACCGAATCCGTTTACCTTCATCAGGATCCCGTAAGCAGTTCCCAGCACCAGATACCCTACCATCACCGGAATCGTTCTGGGAAACGCCCAGGCAAATGCCATCTTTTTTCCTTTGTTCATCATGCTCCTCCCTGACCTGCCAGCTTCATTCCGCCTTGCATATCCTGCGCCAAAGCGATATGATAGCATTATTCTAAACAGTTACATTTTACTCATGAAAGGGATTGCTGTCAATGAATCAGAAAATCTACAGAAACTGTGTCCTCTGTCCCCGCATGTGCCATGCAGACCGAAAAAGCAGCCCTGGCCGCTGCGGCTGTACCTGGCAGCTGAAAGCAGCCAGAGCTGCACTCCACCAATGGGAAGAACCATCCATCAGCGGCGTCAGAGGAAGCGGAACCGTATTTTTTACCGGCTGCACCCTGGGCTGCTGCTTCTGCCAGAACTATCCCATCAGCAGCCAGGGCCTGGGGAAAGAACTGACTTCAGAAGATCTGTGCCGGATCTTTCTCCATCTCCAGGACCAGGGAGCCCATAATATCAATCTGGTAACCCCCACCCAGTTCCTGCCCCACATCCTGGCGGCCCTGGATCTGGCCCGACCTTCCCTTACCATCCCGGTGGTATATAACTGCGGCGGCTACGAACGCCCGGAAATCATCCGTCTTCTGAAAGACTATGTGGATATTTACCTTCCGGACCTTAAGTATTTCAGTCCGGAATTATCCGCACGATACTCCAAAGCCCATGACTACTTTAAATGGGCCAGCGCTGCTATACAGGAAATGATTGCCCAGACAGGCCCCCCTGTATTGGATCCCCGCACCGGACTGATGAAGCGCGGCGTCCTTATCCGCCATATGGTTCTCCCCGGCGCCAAAGAAGATTCCATCCGTCTCCTTCGCTGGATCCGCAATACCCTCCCCGAAGGTTCCTTCCGTCTAAGCCTTATGAGCCAGTACACCCCCTTCTTCCAGTCTGCCCAGTACCCGGAAATCAACCGGCGCATCACTTCCTATGAATACTACAAAGTGGTAGATGAAGCCATTGCCCTTGGCCTGACAGAAGGATATATGCAAAAAAAGAGCAGCGCCCGTGAGGAATATACGCCGCCCTTTGATTTTGAAGGACTTTAGTCCCTGAAAAATACATTGCTGTTCCGCCGCTGCCAGCTGGCTCCATATCGGAAAGAATCAGGCCCTTCCGCCTGCCGGCATCCCGCTGGCGGCCCGCTCCGTTCCAAAGAAACGCATTCGCAGCTGACGGATACAGCTGCGAAAAGCCGGAATCAGGAAGAAGTCTGCAAGGAGCCATGCAAAGGGAGATGCAAAACAGACCACCACATACCCGAAAACCGGTACCAGCAGAATGCCTACCATCGCTCTGGCCGCCATCTCGCACACACCAGCCAGCACCGCAAAGAGGCTGAATCCCATTCCCTGAATGGTAAACCGCCACACATTAACAAACACCAAAAGAACGTATGCCAGGGAATTAAAGATTAAAAACTGGTGTGCCTGACGGATCACCTGAGCCTCCGATGCATCCACAAACAGCAGCGGGATCACTCCGCCGAAAAAGAAGAGGACTGCAAATGCCGCCACAGCATACACAATTCCGATACATGTAGCGGATTTCACGCCGGTCTCGATCCGATCCAGCTTTTTCGCTCCCACATTCTGCCCTGCATAAGTTGCCATCGTTGCTCCCAGCGCATCGAATGGGCAGCAGAAAAATGCACTGACCTTCTGGCCTGCTGTAACCGAAGCCACAGCGATGGATCCCAGACCATTGATGGAAGTCTGGATCACTACAGAGCCAATGGCAGTGATGGAATACTGGAGTCCCATGGGAATTCCCATTCCGCAAAGGATCCGGACATGTACGGCACTGAGCCTCATCTCATCCCGGTCCATTTTCAGGACAGGGAATTTTTTTCTCATATAAAACCAGCAGAGAATGCCGGATACTACCTGAGAAATCACCGTCGCATAAGCCGCGCCTTCCACCCCTGTTCCTATTCCTGCAATGAACCACAGATCCAAGACCACATTGAAAAGGCTGGAAAGGATTAAAAAATATACCGGCGTTCGGGAATCCCCCAGTGACCGGATAATGCCGGAAAGCATGTTGTAAAGGAAGGTAGCCGGGATCCCCAGGAAAATGTAAAATATATAATCATACGCACCCTGGATGATATTTTCCGGCGTCTGCATCCATTCCAGAATATCCCAGGTAAGAAGACAGATCACTGCAGTCATAATAACAGCAAAGACTGCCGACACCCACGCGGAATTGGCCGCGAACCGGCGCATGTCCGAATAATCCTGAGCGCCGAAACGTTGTGCCACCGGAATGGCAAAACCGGAGCATACTCCCTGAACAAAACCAATAACCATGAAATTTACAGCACTGGTAGAACCAACAGACGCCAGTGCATCCACACCAAGAAACTTCCCCACGATAATCGTATCTACCATACTGTAAAACTGCTGAAACAGCATACCCAACAGCATCGGGATAGCAAAACCCAGGATCAGCTGCAGCGGTTTCCCTTCTGTCATATCCTGCATTAATACTTTTGAACTGTCTCTTTCCATGTCCTGTCTCCTCGTTTTCAAGATTTACGGAAGAATTCTAGCGAAAAAGCATTGTTTTTACAATACCTATTTTTCACAAAATTAAGGCCAAAATCCAGCTCAAGATTCATGGAAAAATGCCGCATCATCCGCCAAAAGGTCATGCAGGCATAACCGCCCGTCCGCTGCCTGCATACATAAAAAGAGCGGATACCGATTTTTCTTTTTTCGATATCCGCCCTTAAGCTATCTCATCCATTGGACTGTAACCTCTCTATTCTGTTGTTTGGTCTTTCGTTCTTCGGCTTTTAATGAATCACCCCATCGTTTCTCCATTATCTGCCTTTTCGTTTTGTAATGCATTCTGAAATTTTCTTTGTGCATTCATCTATGATTCTATATTCAATTGTACCACATTTTCTGAATCTTCCGGCTCTGGTAGTGATTTTTCTCTTTATTGTTTCTTTTATTCTATGAGGAATATCTTTCGTTCTAATAATACTTTCTCGTCATATCACTAAACCGATGCTTTTATTCTCTTGCATAGTCAGATAAAATCTTAAAATATAGCTGCCATCCACACTTTCGTATGTATTTGTGCTATCGGAGCCTTTCGCTTCAAAAAATGGTTTGTCCTATTGCCTCAATTATAATTCATGAATTATAACGAGACGAAACTTATGTCTTCGGCGGTCCGTACCTCCTTTTCTTAGATTTTTCTTTTCTTTCTCTCTTTCATTGGGAAGATCCTTTCCCCTTTCTTTTTCTCTCTCTTCTTTTGTTGTCTTTATTATATAAGATCTCTCCAATTTTGTCAACGCTTTTTTGTTATTTTTCTTATATTTTTTGTTAATTTTCTTTTTGTGTGTAATTATTTAAATTTTTACATCATTTTCTCGTATTTTAATTGATTATTTTAAATATTTTTCAGACTATTCTATGCAAATCCACAAAAACAGTTCTTTTATGGGAGTGTTTTAGGGAAATGGCTGGTCTGCCGAAACCGGAAGGCATCTGCCTGACAAAAAAGCTGCGGCGCAAATCTGCCGCAGCTTTTCGGATGTCTTTGTGAAGTTAATAAGATAATGCCTGACACCAGAGGGAGTTCATCCCATTAATAATTTGCCAGATTTACACCGTCATCAATCAGGATATATGCCTGGCCGGATACATTCTGGAGTACCTTCACCATGGCCTCCTCCGGAATGGCAATACATCCACCGGTTCCGGGGCCGTCCATACAGTGCAGAAAGATGGCAGAACCTTTATAAGGAGTCTGTTCCTTATTGTAGCCTACTGCCATGCAGTAATGATACGCCTTTCCGCCATAGGTACTCAGATGTTCCGAAGCAGCAGTGTCGAACACAGCTCCGGTCTGGCGGATGTCAACCATCTGATTGTAATAAGGAGAAGTGCTGTCTCCCACCCAGTAATAGCCATCGTCCACCATCAGATACGGAACCGCAAAATTTCCCGGATCCGGCTTGGTGCCGAAGGCCTCATCCAAAGTAAAGAGTCCTCTGGGAGTCTTCTCATCTCCCTCTGCTTCTTTTCCGATGCCGTTGCGTCCCACGTATGCTCCGGTATCCGTCACCTTCCTCCAAACCGTGCCGGGGCCGGCTTCAGAAGCTGTATCTCCGTCTGCCGGCTCTTTCACATAAAAAGATGCTCTGGCCGCTGTGCCGTGGCCTTCAATAACCATCAAACTTCCTGCATCCTCCGGAATGGTGGTAAACCGGGAAATATCATACATATCCGGAATCCATACCCCGGTGCCGTCCACATAGTACCCATCAGGCGTTACTGTATTGGTCCACATGGTCCCATCCTCCCCGTAATACCGGTAATATCCGGCTTCATCCTGGATCCAGGAGCCGGAAGCAGACTGTGCCTGTACATAGACAATCTCACTGCCGTATGCCGAAGCCGGGGCCGCCCCCATGAGCGCAGCCGCAGACAGCACTGCAAAAAGCGCTGTCCGGCTCCGTCCAATCCGGTTCCTGTTCTTATGGTTTCTGCCCGGAATACCTTCCAGACTGGTGTCCTTTAATCCATCGGCCCTGCCGGCCGGAAATTTTTCCTTCGTATACTTCATGTCTTTCCGAATCATCCTTTCGCCGAATTTACCTTATCTTACCACAGGGGAACAGGCTTTTCAACGAAGAAAACTGGAAATTCTAGTGGCGGTGCATGGAAAATTGATCCATGGGATAATTTTTCAGGTTCTCCAACACTTTCCGGTCATCTGCCTGCTTGATCAGAGAATCTCTGTCTTTCTTTGCCTCCATCTCCGTCTTATGCTTGCTGGGACCGCCTACGCAGCCTCCTACGCAGACCATGCCTTCGATAAAGTCCTCCGGAAGCCGTCCTACCTTTAAAAGAAGCAGCGCCTTCTTGCACTCGGCTCCGCCGCTGCAGCGGGCTACCTTGGGCTCAATATCCTCACCCATTTCCTTGAAGCACTGGAGCACTGCATTGGTCACGCCGCCGCCGTTTCCGAAGCGCTTTCCGAATACGGAGCTTTCCTGATAATCATACTCCTCCGGCTCAAGCTCCACGCCTTTTGCACGCATCATAGCACGCACTTCGCCGAAAGTCAGAACGTAATCGGCGTTATCCTTAATATTTAAGTCCAGAGCTTCGCTCTTCTTTGCAATACAGGGACCGATGAATACGGTAATTACATCAGGATCCTGAGACTTTAACATACGGGATACGGCACACATAGGCGATACGGTGGTGGACATGTTCTCCAAAAGCATGGGGAAGTGCTTCTGAATCATGTTTACGAAAGCCGGGCAGCAGGAAGTGGTCATCTTCTTGCCCTGCTTGTAGGCTTCCGCCCACTCTTCGGCCTCATAAGCTGCAGTCATATCGCCGCCCAGGCCTACTTCCACCATATCGTCAAAGCCGACTTTCTTTAATGCGGTTTTCCAGCTTCCCATGGTAATGTTTCCGCCGAACTGTCCTTCCGTAGCAGGCGCTACCATAGCCACCACGCGCTTTCCTGCCTGGATCAGCTTAATGATGTCCACCATAAAAGTCTTGGTGCCGATGGCGCCGAAGGGACAGCTGTGGATGCAGGCGCCGCACTGGATGCACTTCTCTTCGTCGATCACGCAGATGCCGTACTCATCATAAGTAATGGCATCCACCGGGCAGACTTTCTTACAGGGTCTTTCCAAGTGGGCGATGGCATTGTAGGGGCAGGCCTGGGCACATTTCCCGCATTCCTTGCATTTGTTGGGATCAATGTAAGCGTGGTCAGCTCCCATGGAAATAGCGCCGAAATTACAGGAATTCTGGCACGCCTTTCCCATACACTTTCGGCAGTTGTCTGTTACCAGATAAGATGCAATGGGGCACTCCTCGCAGGCTGCATTGATTACCTGAACTACATTGTTCGTATCCCGGTCCGTAGGGCACTTTCCTTCTGCCAGGCGGACTCTCTGTTTGATAATCTCCCGTTCTTTATAAATACAGCAGCGGTAGCTGGCCTGGGGTCCGGGGATCATCTTATAGGGGATCTCATCTCTGGTCTTTTCCAGAGTGCCCTCCCAGGCTCTTTTTGCCACTTCATAAAGCACTTCATGCTTTATGCGCAGAACTGTTGCATCATTCGTTACCATGATTATTCCTCCTCTAAAACAACTGTCTTATTTATCTTCACCAGTTATCCGGCCTGAAATCACAGCCTAATAATAGGTTACTTCCACTCTCTTTCCCATCTCCTGGATGGTAGATCTTAACTGCTCCACCAGATTCTGTCGGATTCCCAGATCAAAGGGAATGCCCGGATTCTGGTAAGCGCTGTTGATGGCCTTTCCTACATACAGATGCACTTCCGTGCAGTCTTCAATGAGCATCTTGGCCACCATGGATGCGCCGTTGGGCTTATCCAGTTCCGCAAAGAATTCTTCGGAAATGGTTTCATTTTTTACATACCGGCGCAGAAGCTGCAGCACTCGGTTAAGCGTCAGCACACCTTCTGTCACCAAATCGATGCCGTCCATATAGGCAATCGGCGGAATTTCCGGATCCACGTAATCCATGGATACGTCCAGCTCCTTTTTCAGAACACGTGACACAATGGTGGCACTGGTGCCGCCGCAGACAATGGTTCTGGCAGCAGGATCACTCATAAAGTCCTGAACCATGCGCACATCGTCCGCCGGGTCTTTGGCCGGGCCGGTCATCAGATGCACCGGTTTGCTGTCAATAATCCGCATCACCGCCACGGTGGTATCATCGCCGGGCCGATACTGGTAAAGTTCATCGCAGGCCTGGCTTATGGCATTGGCCAGGCGTACCGCCGATACGGTAAGGGCATACTGGCGCACAGCGTAAGCGGCAATATCCTCCCACAGCCAGCCGAAATTCAGGAGATCGCCTACACCGGCGTGGATGGTTCCATCACTCATCAGAATAAATGCGTCTCCCTTTTTGGCCTGAAACCGGTATTCATTGATCTTTTTCCCTTCCACTTCCCGGATATTTCTCGGGATGGGAACCAGCTTACCGTCCCGGATGAAAATACAGCTGGGATTATCAAACTCCACCAGATAAGCCTCGCCGTTGTGGTGGACCTGAAGAATACTGAAGGTAGAGTATGCCACCTGGCGGACCTGGCACACCGGAAGCGTCTGCACAATGGTGTCCACGCACTGTTCCAGGGTGGCTCCGTTTAAAAACATGGTTCCCAGAATCTTGGAGGTCAGGGTAGCCAGAATGTTTGCCTTCACTCCGCTTCCCATGCCGTCTGCCAGAATCATAATATCCGAATCCTGGGTCTGGAGAATCTCCACCTTGTCTCCGCAGAGGATTTCCGTAAATTTATTTAGGCTCTTGTAAGCAACATCTACCGTAATTCCCATTATTTGACCTCGCTTTCACTTCCGTCTTCCAGCAGGGTCTCACAGAGTTTGGTCAGGGTCGTCTTCGTCTCTGCCGTGGTTTCTCCCAGCAGTCCGGCGATTTCCTGCGCCACCATCATCTGTTTATGGATCACCCTCTGGGCCAGGTCAATGGTCTCCAGTTTCTTCTCGTAATCCTGTCTGGACTGTTCTTCCTCCCTGGTAATATCAATCAGAGTAGCCAGAACCACATCCTCTTTTTCCACATAAACGATATTCTGCAGCGTAGCCAGATTGTTGTAATCGGTATAAACAACTTTCTTTCCATGGATATTGTTCCGGGTCTCCATAACCCAGCGGAAATCTGTAGTGTCAATAAACTCATCCAGATACATCTGCAAAGCTTCCTGCCTGGTCTTTCCAAAGAACTTCTCTCCTACGGCAGAATATTCTTTGATCTTCATATCCCGGTCCACAATCAGCACCAGGTTCGGTGAAGTCTCCATAACCAGATTTGCCAGAGATTCTGCTTTTTCATGCATATAAGGTATACACATATTCAGCTCGGCCTTACCTTGGAATACGGCAATGGCCTTTTCCCGGCAGGTGGCGTAACCGCAGGCGCCGCAGTTTAATTCGTCCTCTGGACGGTCCTTTCCCGTCTTATGTAGGATCTGCCTGATCTGGTCCTCCGTAGGCATCCGGTCTAAGGGCGCCCGGTTCATAAATTCTTTCCGGAAATCCAGCCCTTCCATGACGCGCTCCATCTCGCCTTCCTCCACCGGCTGCCTGGGAATGGACTCTTCCATATCCAATTTGATCTTAAACCGGGAGATAAAGGCCTCATCCTGTACCGTGGGACCCTTGATGCAGCCGCCGGTACACATATTAATTTCGATAAAGCAGCCGGAAATCTCTCCCCGCAGCATGCTCTCGCAAAGATCCATGCAGTTTTTCGTACCGTGGACATAAAACTTCCGGTAATGATCCACCTTCTTTTCCGTAGCCAGGACAGAATTCACTACGCCGTTGGTCACCGGATAGAGCCGGTTTACCTTAGGATCCAGCTGGCGGAAAGGCGTATCTTCACAGGCCTCAATATCAATCTGCGCATCCTTAAGCCAGCTGTTGATATCATTAAAATTCAAAACCGCGTCAATATAGCCTTCGTGGCGGAAATCTGCTGCTTCTTTCTTCTTGGCAATACACGGACCCAGGAATACGATCTTTGCATCCGGCCCGTACTCCTTCCGAAGCATCATTCCATGGGCAATCATAGGCGATACCACCGGCGCCATGTACTGGGTAAGTTTTGGATAGTATATCTCGATCAGATCATTTACGCTGGGGCAGCAGGTGGTAATGATATTCTCCATGGTTCCTTCTTCCAGGAGTCTGGCATACTCTGCAGTCACCACGGCAGCACCTTCTGATGTCTCACGCACATCGAAAAATCCCAGCTTCCTGAGAGCTGTATTCACCTGGCCGATGGACCGGTGCTTCAACAGTCCCATATAGGAAGGCGCTATGGATACCACTACCTTCTCGCCCCGCCGCACCATGGACTGAACCTTCTCCAGATCGCTTACCAGCGTCTTGGCTGACTGGGGACAGACCTGAAGGCAGTGACCGCAAAGAACACAGCGATCCGGCATGATCTCTGCTCTCTCGTCCCGGATCATGATGGCTTTTACATCGCAGTTCCGGACACATTTATAGCAGTGCTTGCACTTGGTCGCTTTAAAATCAATAATCCGCTTCATGCTTTACAATCTCCCCATAATCTCCTTCTTGAAAAACTCCTCGGTGGTTTCCGGTGATACGGAGTAAAGTTCTCCATCTACTGTAATACAGACGCCGTTTACGCAGTTCCCGGTGCAGAAAGCTCCGTTCAGATCCACTTTGCTCTCCAGATGGTTTTCCGCTACCAGCTGCTGAAGTTTCTGAATGATCTCTCTGGAGCCTTTCAGGTGACATGCACTTCCGATACAGATTTTTACTTTCATTATAAATCCCCTCCGAATTATGTAAGTTTTCCCGTAGACGGCAGTATAAACCCCCCTGCCTTTTGCGGAATAAGACGCAGACCTTTTCTGCGTATGAAGTATGGCCGCAATTGCCATTTATATTGGTATTATCGCATATTGTCAACTTTTTATCAATAGCAATTTGTCTGCCTTTTTCACTTTCCAAAGCAGCCTTGAGGCAGCTTTTTTCAGACTGGAACGGTGATTGCCAAATCCACTGGATGGGAGTATAATTTAGGCTGTGCTTAAAACAGCCGGCCTGCAGCAAATGGCCGGCGGAGAGGAGAATATTATGAAAAAAACATTATCGTATCTTTTAGCAGGCGTAATGGCCGCCATGATGCTGGGAGGATGCGGCGCATCCTCCTCCGGCTCTTCTTCCGCTGCAGAAACCACGGCGGAAACTGCCGCAGAGACAGAGGCGGCATCGTCCGAAACCAATGCTCCAGAAACAGAAGCGGAAACAGAAAATCCGGCCGCAGAGACAGAAGGCCAGGGTGAAGACAGCGCCGAAGCGGTTTCTGTCCGGGTAGGATCTTTAAAGGGACCTACATCCATGGGGCTGGTCTACTTAATGGACATGGATGAAAAGGGAACCGCTTCCAACGACTATGAATTCACCATGGTAACGGCTGCCGATGAACTGCTGCCCCAGGTAATCAACGGAAACCTGGACATCGCTCTGGTTCCTGCCAATGTGGCCAGCACCCTTTATAATAAGACCCAGGGACAGATTTCCGTAATCGATATTAACACCCTGGGCGTTCTTTATGCAGTATCCGGAGATTCTTCCATCAAAAGCTTTTCGGATCTGAAGGGAAAGACCGTCTACATGACCGGAAAAGGAACCACGCCAGATTATGTGTTCCGCTATCTGCTGAACGCAAATGGAATGGCCGATGGCGATCTGACTCTGGAATATAAATCGGAAGCCGCCGAAGTGGCAGCTCTCTTAAAAGAACAGCCTGACGCAGTGGGCATTCTGCCCCAGCCTTTTGTGACTGTGGCCTGCACACAGAATGAAAATTTAGGCATCGTCCTGGACCTGACCAAAGAGTGGGATTCCATTCAGACGGAATCCGGAAGCCAGCTGGTAACCGGTGTAACTGTTGTTCGGAACGAGTTCCTTTCCCAGCATCCGGAAGCAGTGGACTCTTTCCTTACCGAACATGCCGAGTCTGCCGCTTACGTAAATGAAAATCCGGCTCAGGCTGCTGAACTGGTGGTAAAAACAGGCATCATAGAAAAAGCTCCCATTGCAGAAAAGGCATTGCCTTACTGCAATATCACCTGCATTACAGGCAGCGAAATGCAGGCGGCATTAAGCGGCTATCTGGAAGTTCTCTTCGATCAGGACCCTGCATCTGTAGGCGGCGCTCTTCCCGGCGACGACTTTTATTATGCGGAAAAAGCCATATTGCTCCAGGAATAACAAACAAGCCTTTAACCATTCCAGCGAAAGGAGAAAGCTTTCATGAAGCGTCCCTCTCACCGGCAGCTTCGCTCCTGCCTGATCGTCCTGTTCTGGCTGATCCTCTGGCAGAGCGGAGCCTGGATAATCAACAACAATATACTTCTGGTGGGACCTTTTGAGGTAATCCATGGGCTGGCCGCCCTCCTTCGGGAGAGCGGCTTCTGGCTTTCGGTGTTTACCTCTTTTGCCAAGATCAGCCTTGGTTTTCTGGCTGCCTTTGTACTTGGGATCCTCCTTGGATGGCTGGCCTTTCAGATTCCATTCCTGCAGGAATTTCTGGCGCCGGTCATAGCATTCTTAAAGTCAGTTCCAGTAGCCTCTTTCGTAATTCTGGCATTGATCTGGGCCGGTTCCAAAAACCTCTCTGTGCTGATTGCCTTTCTGGTAGTGATCCCCATCATCTATGTTAATACCATCGCCGGTTTAAACAGCACAGATCCACAGCTTTTGGAAATGGCCGAAGTCTTTTCGGTTACCGGCTGGCGGAAAATCCGCTTTCTTTACTGGCCGGCTCTTCTCCCCTATCTGTCCAGCGCCTGCCGCACCGCCCTGGGGATGAGCTGGAAATCCGGTGTTGCCGCTGAAGTCATCGGTGTCCCGGACAATACCATCGGCGAAGGCCTTTACATGTCAAAGATTTACCTTGATACTGCCGGTCTTTTTGCCTGGACCCTGGTGATCATCCTGGCAAGCGGACTTTTTGAACGGCTTTTTCTTCTGCTTTTGGAACAGACGGAAAAACATTTCCTTTTGTTTCCTTCCTTCTCTGCAAAAAGCCGGCCCCGGAATCCCCAAAAGCTTTTGATCCGAAACCTGTGCAAATCATTTCAGGGAACAGAAGTTTTAAATAAACTCTCTCTTACTCTCTCCCCAGACAAACCCTGGTGCATCATGGCTCCTTCCGGCTACGGAAAAACTACGCTTTTCCGAATCCTTCTGGGACTGGAAACGGCAGATTCCGGCAGCATCCAGTGGACCGGTTCCAAAGAAGAACCGCCGGAAAAGAAAGGCGGAAAAGAATCACCGGGGCCCCGTATTTTGGCTGTCTTTCAGGAAAACCGTCTCTGTGAAACGTTCTCACCCATAGACAACATCCGTCTGGCAGTTCCCTCTCTTTCCCGGCAGGCAGCTGCCCGGGAACTTAAACGCGTGCTGCCGGAAGACTGCCTGCACCGCCCCGTCTCATCCTTAAGCGGCGGCATGAAAAGACGGACGGCCATTCTCCGCGCCATGGCCGCTCCGTCTGATGCCATTATTATGGATGAGCCATTTACCGGCCTGGACGAAGAAACAAAGGAAATGGTAATCCAATATATTCTTGAAAAGTCATGTGGAAAACTCCTGATTCTCTCTACCCACCAGGAGGAGGATGCTTTGCTTTTAGGCGGGGAAACCATACATCTGGAATAGGCAGCCGCAGCAGTTTTTTCGCGGCTGCTGTCCTTTGATTCCATATGTTAAATTATTGACAAAGTTTGCGTCCGATGATACGCTAATACTGCACTAAAATTCGAAACAACAAAAATGTTAATGTGAAAGGGAGGGCAACATATGAACAATAAAAGCAACCTGGTGGGCCTGGGTGTCATGGCTGCGTCGGCAGTTGTTCTGATCGCAGTTTCCAATCCGCTTTACAATGCCATCAAAGATGCGCAGCTTAAGAATGCGGCAGGCGGCGAAGAAGTCACGGTTGTGACCGGTGAGGCGGAAGGCTACGGCGGCACCATCACGGCACAGGTGACACTGGCCGGCGACCGGATCATCGGCCTGGAGCTTACGGGAAATCAGGAAACGCCTGAAATCGGCGGCGAGGCCATGACTGCTCTGAAAAACAGCATTCTGGAAAATGAAAGTCTGGACGGCGTCGATGTGGTTTCCGGCGCTACCTGGACTTCAAATGGAGTATTCGACGCCATCCGCACCGCCATGGGTGAAGAGACCGGCAGCGGAACCGAAGAAAACACCGCACAGGAGGAAATCCAGGCAGCAGGCATCACCCATGGTCTGGGATTCTATTCCAACGGACGGCTTGGCCCGGGATCCGATGATCAGGATACCGGTGTCTACAGCTTTAATGAAGTGGTGGCTTACGTACTCTTTGATGATGCCGGAAAGATCCTTGATCTGGAGGTAGATCAGCTGGAGGTGGCCACGCCCAATTACGATGGCGAATCCATGCCGGATTTCACCGGTTTCCCCGGGCAGAGCTATAATGCAGATGAGGATCATGACGGAACTGTAGATACCGTATGGGAACAGACCGATGACTCATTCCTTTCTCAGGTGGAATCCTGGCAGACCAAGAGAGAACGCGGTTCCTCCTACAAGCTGAATTCCGGTACCTGGGAAGATGAAATGGATGCTTTTGAGGAATTCTTCAAAGGCATGACCGTAGAAGAAGTACAGACCTGGTATGACAAATATTGTTCCGATGTTAACGGCAGACCGCTTTTCGGCACTTCGGAAAATGAAGAAGACATCGCAAAATACGATGCGCTGACTGAAGACGAGAAAGCTTCTCTGGATGCCATTTCCGGCGCCACCATGTCCTTAAATGACGCACACGGAAACATCCTGGGCGCCATTGTAAAAGCTTACGAAAACCGCCGTCCGGTAAACGCCGATAAAATCGCAAAAATCGGCCTTGGCTTTACCAATACCGGCCGTCTGGGACCAGGAAGCGATGATCAGGACACCGGCGTTTACAGCTTCAATACCCAGGCTGCCGGCGTCTGCTATGATGAGGAAGGGAAAATTGCCGCCATTTACACCGACGTAATGGAAGTATCCACGCCCAATTATGACGGTGAGTCCATGCCGAATTTCACCGGCTTCCCCGGACACAGCTATAACGCAGATGAGGATCATGACGGAACTGTAGATGCGGTACTGGAACAGACAGAGGATACTTTCCTTTCTCAGATCGAGGGCTGGCAGACCAAGCGGGAGCGCGGTTCTTCCTACAAATTGAATTCCGGCACCTGGACTGATGAAATGAATATCTTTGAAGAATTCTTTGCAGGGATGACCACCGAAGAAGTATCTGCCTGGTTTGCCGACTATTGCTCCGATGTAAATGGACGTCCTCTTTTCGGGACCTCGGAAAATGAAGAGGATATCGCAAAATACGATGCCCTCAGCCAGGAAGAAAAGGATGCCATGGACGCGGTATCCGGCGCTACCATGAGTCTGCGGGACGCCCACGGCGATATCCTTGGAGCCATCGAGAAAGCATGGGCCTGTGCAAAGGATACCAATATTACGGCGGCACAGTAATCGATCCTGTGCCGGCTGCAGGACTTTCCATGGATTCATCTTTCACCGGCCGCTGCTTTTCGGGATTTCTTGACTTGTTCCCGGCAGCGTGCTAAAATATTTTCAGCAGCTTTATGCTGCATCACAATCAAAACGGGGAGCTTGCAAAAAGCAGGCTGAGAGTAAGCTGTATTGCTTTGACCCATAACCTGATTTGGATAATGCCAACGTAGGGAACACAGAGCTTTTTTAACTGCGATATGCGTACGTACCGGCATATCGCAGTTTTTTGTTCCGCAAAGCAGACTGATTTGCGAAAGGATGCATTATCCCGCACAAGGCTTTGGCAGATTGAGGGCACCGCCTTCTGCCGCAAAAAGCACGTAATTTTAAGGAGGAAAAGGGAATGTCTGAGTACACAACACAGATGGGCGCCGCCCGAAACGGCATCATTACGCCGCAGATGAAGATCGTGGCCGAGAAGGAACATATGGATGCGGAGGAAATCCGTCAGCTGGTGGCAAAGGGGCAGGTCATTATCCCCTGCAACAAAAAACATACTTCCATTCATCCCAATGGAGTGGGTTCCCGGCTGACCACAAAAATAAATGTAAATCTTGGCGTCTCCAGAGACTGGAAAGATGTAGATATGGAATATGAGAAAGTCCGTTCCGCCGTGGAAATGGGCGCAGAATCCATTATGGATTTAAGTTCCTACGGCGATACCAGAACCTTCCGCAGAAAGCTTACCCAGGACTGTCCCGCCATGATCGGTACTGTCCCCATCTACGATGCCGTGGTTTATTACCATAAGCCCCTGGGACAGATTACCTCCGAAGAATGGCTGGATATCGTGCGGATGCATGCAGAGGACGGCGTGGATTTCATGACCATCCACTGCGGCATGAACCGTGCCACGGCTGCCCGCTTTAAGGAAAACAAACGGTTAATGAATATCGTATCCCGGGGCGGCTCCATCATGTTTGCCTGGATGGAAATGACCGGAAAGGAAAATCCCTTCTACGAACATTTTGATGAGATCCTGGAAGTATGCCAGGAGTATGACGTAACTTTAAGCCTTGGCGATGCCTGCCGTCCCGGTTGCATTGCAGATGCCACCGACACAGCCCAGATCGAGGAGCTGATCACCCTGGGCGAGCTGACGAAACGTGCCTGGGCGAAAGATGTGCAGGTAATGATCGAGGGTCCCGGCCACATGCCCATGAACCAGATTGCCGCCAATATGGAGATCCAGAAGACCC